>Ga0209358_10003235_pt1 | contig 12081 bp, 16 predicted proteins | sample LauGreFa1BDMLBSN_2_FD_187574 | JGI IMG/M metagenome (GOLD analysis project Ga0209358, IMG submission 187574) | Freshwater lake microbial communities from Lake Michigan, USA - Fa13.BD.MLB.SN (SPAdes) (version 2) | ecosystem: Environmental > Aquatic > Freshwater > Lake | place: Lake Michigan, USA...
ATGGTCGGCGATACCGACATCATCCATGCCCCTGAGTTAATAAACGACCGCTACTATGACCGGGCCGATATGACCATCACGATACGTCGTGAGGTACGAAGGTCATACTCAATATTGAGTTTTGCTGGTGCACATGGCACCATTACAGCGAATGGTAGCGGGGCGGGTAATATTCAAGACGAATTTTAAGGAGAACAAAAAATGGCACAAGGATTGAATGTCAATCGGCTGGTAAGGGTAAGCACGACGCTATCCCCTACGGCTACACCACGAAGAGGGTTCGGGACACTGCTGATTGTTGGTGACTCTAATGTGATCAATGGTAGTGAGCGGCTACGCTCATACACTGACTTGGAATCTGTGGCGACAGACTTTGGCACGTCGGCCCCAGAATATTTAGGCGCACAATTATATTTCGGGCAATCGCCTCGCCCTCAACAGCTGATGATAGGTCGATGGATTCGAACCGCAACCGCTGGCTTGCTGCATGGTGGTGCATTGAGTCCCGCCGAGCAGGATATCAGCCTTTGGACGGCCGTCACCGCTGGATCGTTTAAGCTTACAGTCGATGGCACCGTTAAAACTTTGACCGGCCTCAACTTTTCGGCAGTGACCAATCTGAACGGTGTTGCAACCACTATCAATGCGGTTTTGACCGGGGCGACTATTGCATGGAGCGGGTCACGCTTCGTGGTTACCTCAACGACGACTGGCACATCATCTTCAGTGAGCTACGCCACGGCACACACGTCGGGCACGGATATTTCCGCACAACTAAAGCTGACATCCGGAACGGCATCGGCACCCATCGCCGGATATGCAGCGGAATCGCCATTAGCGGCCGTGACGGCACTGGCCAACGCAAGCGGTCAATGGTACGGGGTAGCATTTGCGGCGGCAACTATGCCGACAGATGACCAGTACATTGCGGTGTCTGGATTTATTGAATCGGCGTCTGTGAGCCGTATTATTTCAGTCACCGAGACTAATCCGAACGTTAAGGATGCAACATACACGACCGACCTAGCCAGCCGGATGAAGGCTCTTCTATACGATCGGACCACGGTGCAATACTCGCAAAATAAGTATGCAGGCATTTCGTTTTTGGGCCGTTTATTCTCGGTCAATTTTTCGGCAAATAAATCCGTGATTACACTAATGTACAAGCAGGAACCAGGCGTGGTGCCTGAGGTACTAACAGAGACAGAAGCACAAGCACTAAAGGATAAGCGATGCAACGTATTCGTTCAGTACAACAACGACACGACCATCATTCAGTATGGGGTGATGTCAGGGTCAGCATATGCCGACGAGAGGCAGGGGCTTGATTGGCTTGCCGACGCAGCCCAAAACAGCGTGTACAATCTACTCTACCAGTCACCCACAAAAATCCCACAAACCGATTCCGGCCAAACTCAGGTTATGACCGCCGTATCGAGCGTCATGAAGGAAGCGGTTGATAATGGATTGGTAGCGCCTGGTCAATGGAATACGCAAGGCTTCGGACAGTTGGCGAATGGCGACTATCTACCAGAGGGCTTTTATTTGTATAGCCCCCCGATGGCGACACAGGCACAAAGCGTGCGAGAACAGCGTATTGCACCGCCTATTCAAGTGGCGGTCAAGCTAGCCGGGGCCATCCATGAGGTGGACGGCCTAATCACCGTGAATCGATAAGGAGATACAAATGGCAACGTACTCATTTTTGAATGTGTCGGCGAGCTTAACCGGGGTCGGTGGCTCAATTAACCTGGCCTCTGGTGCAGGCGTCGCAGAAGAGGGTATCACCATCGATGCGATGGAGGACAAAAACGTGATGACGATTGGAGCGGATGGCGAAGGCATGCACTCGATGGTAGCAAGTCGTGCTGGCACGATCACTGTCCGCTTGCTCAAGACGTCACCAGTCAATGCCCAGCTGCAAGTGATGTTCAATCGTCAAACTTCACCGGGGTCATTAGGTCATGGATCGAATACTGTGGTCATCCGTGACAGCGTGCGTGGCGATGTCATCACCTGCACGGGCGTGGCGTTCAAAAAATTGCCATCAATCACATACGCAAAAGAAGGCGGGATGCAGGAATGGACCTTTGATTCCATCAAGACAACGTACATGCTAGGCGTGGGAACGCCGGAGGCTTAGTATGGAATTCGAACTAGACGGGAAATCATATAGGGCGGACCGGATCGACGCCCTAACACAATTCCACATTGTGCGAAGGATTGCCCCCATTATGGGGAAAGTTGCGCCGCTTATTAAGTCAGGCGGAGGCGATTCAATGGGCGTACTGGAGCCATTAGCGGATGCGATCAGATCGTTGAGCGATGAAGATTCAAACTATGTTATTTTTGGTCTATTAAAGTCGGTGAAAAAGAAGGATGTTAACGGTCTTGGATGGTCGGCTGTGTCTGACGGTTCAGTTCTAATGGACAGCTATATGAGCATGCCCACCATGATACAGTTGGCATTTCATGCCTTTAAGTCGAACTTTTCAGATTTTTTAGCCGGGCTCCCCTCGGGTTTGAGCAGCGAACCCCAAGCACAAAGCGACCCATACAATGGGTAGCAATGCCCGACGGGGAGGACTGGATTATGCGTCCGGTCATGCGGGGGATGTGTCGATTCGAATCACTGAAGGATTGCACCTTGACGCTCGGTGACTTGAAAATGATGAATGATTCTCTGGACGTTCAAGACGAAAATGAGGCCAGGTATCAGGAGGCCCAGCGTGAAAACTGAAGTGATCAAGGAGTTCCTTGTTGGCCTTGGATTTAAAATCGACGAGGCTGGTATGGCACGATTTGTAACCGGTGTATCGAAGGCGACCGTTGCGGTGACTGCTATGGGTGCAGCCACGACGGCGGCTGCTGCTGCTGTATTTGCTGGCATTAATAGTGTGGCCAGCGAATACTACCAGCTTGAGCGTCTCGGGGTTCAATTCCGATCGACGGCAGAAGCAATCGATCAATTCATTGATTCTGCCCAGGTTCTGGGCATTAAAAACGAAACGGCGATCGATTCTCTCAGGGGGCTGGATCGTGCAATAGTTGATACATCAATGGGGATTGGACGTACTAAGCTTGTGTTTGAAAACCTTGGCATTTCAGTCGTTGACGCCGCAGGAAAAATTAAGCCTACAACCCAGGTGATGGGTGAGCTCGCTGAACTTTTCAAGACCATGGAGCGTGGCAAGCAGATTCGAGTGATGGAGCGACTCGGCATTGATTCGTCATTCGTCAAGCTATTCATGGCTGATCTTGACACAATCAATGCGGACCTTAACGCCATCGATCAGTCCGTTGGCCTTGATTTTGATAAAACCGTGAAAGAAAGTAAGGCATTCACTCTATCACTTCGTGTGCTTCAGCAGGAGACGCAAAAATGGCGGATATTATTCGCTAAGGCAATGGATGTCATCGCCGTCAAAATGATGCCACGTATACGTCAGACGATGGAGAGTACACGGCAATCGATGATCAGATTGCGACGAATGACCATGGATGTGATGCCCATGATCATATCAAAGATTGTACCCGTTATTGGGGCGGTCCTTCGGATCGCCGAAGCGTTTGCAAGCATCGCATCCCGCATCGCTTCAGCCGTCGGAACGATTATATCATGGATAGTTCGGTTAAATTCGGCCACGAATGGATTGGCGGGATATATCATTGCCGCCGCTGTAGCTTGGCGCTATCTGAATCTTGCTTTTTTGCGGACCCCATTGGGTCAGCTTATATCATTGGCGGCGGTGATAGCCCTATTGATCGATGATCTCTTAACCTTTCGTGAGGGTGGGGATTCTCTGATTGATTGGAGCACCAAATTTGGGGTTGGCATGAAAGTGGTCACAGGTGCCATGGCACTTTTTTTGGCCGGTGTGGTGGCCACTAAAGCATGGGTGACAGGCGTTGCAATTGCAACGAATGCGTGGGCCGTCGCTACTGGCGTGCTTAATGGGGTCCTGGCAACCGTCAGAACGGCAGTCCTGCTGTTCAATATGGCAATATCACTGAATCCAATCGGTGCTACCATACTGGCCATCAGTGCATTGGTCGGGGCCGGTATTATGCTGGTGAAAAATTGGGACACGGTTAAGCGGTGGTTTTCATCGTTTTTTGGGTTTTTGAGTGGGGGATTTGAAAAGATTGCAAACGTCGCTGGGAAAATTGCTGGCGTTATTGGCGTTGGTGGAATAAAACCATCATTATTAACGCCATCTCCACAGGCCCAGGCAACCATGACGGCAAGGGCCCAGAGTGTCAGCCAGCGGACCCAGATTGTTGTTAATGGCAACGCCGACCCAGCTTCAACGGCCCGAGCTGTAGCCGGTCAACAAACGAGAGTGAACGCAGATATGGCCCGGAATATGAGGGTTGTGGCACGATGACTATATTCGACTACGAGCTGGCTACATTCATTCCGACCCGTTCAATCGGGTCATTCAACGCTACGGTGACAATAGAGGAAAGCGGCCGTGATGAAATCGAAATCACGCAGCACCCAGTCCAGCAGGGGGCGACAATCTCTGATCACTCCTTCGTTAAGCCGTCTACATTGACGTTGTCAGTGATGTGGGATGCATCGACCGCCCCACTAAACGAGACATATGCAAAATTGATTGAACTTCAACGTGCCAGGGAGCCAATTGACGTAGTTACGGGGAAACGGATTTATAAAAACATGCTAATCCGAGCCATTAGCCAGACGACCGATGCCACCACGGAGAACGCCTTGAAAGTCAATCTGGAACTGCAGGAAATTATTATCACGGCCCTAGAGGTCACGTCAGTTCCGGAGCGTTCAAAGCAGGCGAACCCTGCCAAGACCGGAAAAATTCAAAATACCGGTACAAAGTCAGTTCAAACAGCATCAGCTACCAGAAAACGCAGTGCATTGTTGGCACTGGTAAGGGGGTAGGCATGGCAGAGGTATTTACCATCCCGCTATCCGATATTCCACAGCGCTTCAACATAGACCTGAGCGGACGGCCGTTTACTCTGACAACAAAATTCAATACGGAATCAAATGCGTGGGTACTAGATATTGCTGACGGCGAGACGGATGCGATGCTCATAGCGTGCCTTCAAATGGTCACTGGTACCAATCTTCTGGCGGCACATGGATATTTAGGCATTCCGGGAGCCTTAGTGGTGGCAACTGATGGGGACGATTTGGCCGCACCGACCCAAACGAATCTCGGCACATCGGCCAATCTCTACTATGTGACCGGTATTGATGACTAGTCAGCTTCAATATGGTCGAAAATTCAACCTTCTGTTGTCTACACGATCCGGCGATACGCTTGATGTTGGGTTGTTAAAGGTCGTTTTTAGCATTAAAAAAACCGATGCACAAACGCCAAATACGGCCGAGGTGCGGGTATATAATCTAAACGAGACGACGTCACGAAGAATCAGGTCCGAATTATCAAAAATCATCATACAAGCTGGATACGACTCTAATTATGGTGTCATTTTTTCGGGCAATATAAAACAGGTAAAATATGGCCGTGATAATGGGGTCGATTCATTCGTTGATATTTCCGCCGGTGACGGCGACGAGGCCTACAACTACGCCATCATCAGCACCACCCTAGCATCTGGGGCAAAGCAATCAGATCAGGTGGCGGCATCTGCAAAGTCTATGAGCGGAAACGGTATTGGAACCGGATTCGTTGACAATATGGGCGGGCAATCGCTGCCACGTGGCAAGGTCATGTATGGAATGGCCCGTGACTATCTCAGACAGTCTACGCAATCGACAGACGCTACATGGAGTATACAGGACGGACGCCTACAAGTTGTTAAGCGTTCCGGCATTCTGCCGTCACAAGCGGTTAGGCTTAATTCGAAATCAGGACTTATTGGAACGCCGGAGCAAACAGGTGACGGAATAAAAGCAAGATGCCTACTAAACCCACTTTTAAGGATTGGGGGCCGGGTGATGCTCGATGACGAACTAGTGTCGTCATCACTGATACCAGACACCGAACGAAATAACCCCGCTAATAGCGCCCCATCAATAAACGGGGATGGGATGTACCGGCTTCTGGCCGTGGAGCATCTCGGCGATTCACTCGGGAACGACTGGTACAGCGACATCACGTGTCTGAGTGTCGACGCTTCCGCACCGGCTTGGGAACAGGTGTCAAAAGTATGATTCGTGAAGAGCGGATAGATGACATACAAGAGAGCCTTAGGCTAGCAATCGAGGGGGCCCAGTCGCAAATCTGGACGGCAATTCCTGGCATCATCACAGCGGCTGACCTAGCGACCCAGACGGTCAGCGTCCAGCCGTCTATTATGGGGTCGGTCACAGACCGGGTAGGAAATAATGTCAATCAGCCACTACCCCTGCTGATTAATGTTCCAATTGTCTGGCCTCGTGGCGGCGGATTCGCTTTAACATTCCCAGTAAAAGATGGGGACGAGGTGTTGGTAGTGTTCGCATCACGATGCATTGATTCATGGTGGCAGTCTGGCGGTGTCGGTGTGCCAATTGAATCACGCATGCACGACCTATCAGATGGGTTTGCTATATTGGCCCCAACAAGCCAGCAAAAAAAACTGACATCTGTCAGTAGCACTAACGCTCAGTTACGCACAGAGGCAGGCGACACATATATCGAAGTGACCCCGTCAGGAAAGGTGAAGATAATGGCAACCAGCGAGATTGACCTTACCGCACCGGCCATCAAACTAAATGGTGCGATAACGCAGGTGGGCGGAATCAGCATTGATGGGAAGTCATTTGGATCGCATCAGCATCTTGACCCACAGGGGGGCACAACTGGACCACCAATCCAAAACGGGGCATAATAAAAAGATGAAATATCGAAAACTGGATCAGGATGGAGATATGGTTTTTGGACACCAACAGGCAGACTTCTACATTAATACCCCAGAAGGCGTAGCACAGGCCGTGATGACACGGCTAAAATTATGGGTGGGGGAATGGTTCTTGGATTTGTCAGAAGGAACGGCCTACCAACAGGCCGTGTTGGGTACGGGGACGCGCGAAACCATCGAGCCTGCCATCCGTACACGCATGCTTGAAACACCAGGCCTAAAGTCAGTTGATCGTTTTTTCGTCAAAATTGACCCCACAAAAAGAACCGCATCGATTGAGGCGACAATTTCGACCATATACGGACCTGCTACCGTCACGGGAGTAATATAGTGGCCATATCCGATTTAGTGTACATCGATGCTGCTGGGTTTCATTATGCCGACTATCCCACGGTTCTAGCTTATATCCAGGACCAATACCGCACGATCTACGGTCAAGACGTCTACCTTGAGGCCGATTCACAAGATGGCCAATGGATAGCGGCGCAAGCCCTAATGATATACGACATGATGCAGATGGCGGCATCGGTATATACCTCATTTTCGCCGCTCACCGCCATAGGGGATGCATTGTCGCGCAACGTCCAGATTAACGGAATTTCTCGCCGTGTGGCGACATACTCAACAGCCGATCTGCGGATCATAGGAACACATGGCACCCAAATATTGAATGGTGTAGCCGAAGATTCGGCCGGCATTAAATGGCGACTACCCGCCACGGTAACTATTCCTAGTGGTGGTGAAATAACGGTGACAGCAACAGCCGAACCGATTGGGGCGATTACGGCAGGGGCCAACACAATAAACAAGATAGCTACCCCGACACTTGGGTGGCAATCCGTTAATAATCTATCCGCTGCCACTGTAGGGGTAGCAGTCGAGAGTGATGGAGAGCTTCGAATCAGGCAGGCACAGTCTACGATGATTCCATCACAGACAGTCATGGATGGCATTACGGGTGCCGTGCAATCATTGGCGGGAGTCACCCGCGCGCGAGGGTATCAAAATTCAGCCAATACCACTGATGCCAACGGAATACCTGCACACAACATAGCTATCGTGGCAGAGGGTGGCACCACTCAATCTATAGCCGATGTCATAGCACGAAAGAAGCCACCTGGCATTCCAACGTATGGCACGACGTCGGCCACTACGTACGACCAGCAGGGCGTTCCTAATATCATCAATTTTTACCGGCCTACGGTTGCAACAATAAGCATTGAGGTATCTATCACCGCAGGCATCGGATATGTGGCGAGTATGATCGACGATATTAAAGCTGCTTTGGTGGCGTATATTGCCACATTAAAAATCGGGGACGACATCTATCTAACAAAGCTATTCGTTCCGGCCAATCTTTTAAATCAGGTATCAGTTCAGACGTTCGACGTTACACAGATTCGAATTAAAAAAAATTCCGGGTCGTGGGTAACGAGCAACATCACGCTCGCTTTCAATGAGGTCGCCAGTACGGCCGCATCTAACATCACGGTCATTGCATCATGAAAACGGTGGCGGAGTACCTCGACCTCATCACTCAACAACACCGAGATAAGCCACGATTTATGGCGACAGTGGAAGCCATGGTAACCCCCTACGTACACATGCAGAATGTGATAATGTCCTTCCTGTCTGCTTTCGACGTTGATTATGCTGTTGGCGTTCAGCTCGATATTATTGGGCAATGGGTGGGCGTATCTCGCATCATTAGCACCCCAATATCCGGGGTGTATTTTACCTGGGACGGAACGTCTCAGACTGGATGGGACAATGGCGTCTGGAAATCTGCAAATGATCCAGACTCAGGATTTACCAATTTGCCCGATTCACTGTACAGGCTCGTGATCAAGGCTAAGATTGCATCGAATGCGTCATGCGGCGAGGTGTCGGACATATATAACATACTGACATCCGTTGTGTCGGTTGCTTCAGCAATAAAAATCGTGGATAATCAGAACATGACCATGACGGTACAGCTAGATGTCTCAGAGCTGACTAGCTACGAGCAGCAAATCATAAGAAGTGGCGTGCTAAATATTCAGCCAGCAGGTGTGTCGGTAGTGTATGAGGACGTGTAATGGCAACGAATAGCATATTGAAATTCGGCGAGAACGCCACGAGTATCCTCAGTCAGACGCAGTACGAGGATGATGCACAGCGAATGATTGGCCATCAGCCTGGGCCAGCCAGAAGCGCCCTGGAAAACAAGGTGCTAAAGCAGGTTTCAGTTATTGCGGCCGGCGTGGCCGAGTTTATCGCCGACAATCAAACGAATAATGTCACCGACCTACTAGACCGAGAGACTCTCGCGCAATATCTATCAGCTGCCATAGTGGCCGCCATACCTTCGGCGACAAGCAGTGTTTCGGGCAAGACGACGATGGCGTCCGCTAGTGAGGCTCAACAATACCAGCTGGATTCGAAGGCCATCACACCCCTCACCATGAAGAATGCTATGCAGGGAGGGAATCAATCTCTGGCCACCAACGGGTACCAGAGGTTCCCAGGAGGCCTAATTTGGCAGTGGGGCAAGGTGTCGAACTATCAGCCAGACGCACCACGAGTCATAACTTTTCCGATTGCGTTTCCTGCGGCACTATTCTGCGCTCAGGTATCTATGAGCCAGACGGGATTCGTAGACTATGCGAATGTTCCCATCATAGTGAGAGGGACAGAGTCTCGTACCGGAATGAGTGTGTCAGTAGACTACTCCATACAGGCACCGGTAGTAGACCTCTACTGGATAGCGATAGGCAATTGAGCTCATCATGCTGTGACCATCAAGAGGCATCACTACCCCCGCATAAGCGTGGTGATAGTTTCGTGCTAGCCTGCACGTACAGGCAAGATGGCGTGGCGGCTAGTGTGGCACTATACACAATCAAAGCCCAGCTACGAGATTCATCAAGCCAGCTCGTACAAGAACTGAGCGTCTCAAAAGCCAATCAGACAACCAGCCCTGGCGTTTTTTCTCTAGCCGGCGGGGCAACAGGAGCGTGGCCGCTCGATATATTGCGTTGTGACATTCAGTTCGCCGAGGGCGACACAGTGCGAAGTACGCAGACGTTCAGCGTGGAGGTAATCGAGGGAATCACATCATGACAGATTCTATCGTGATTACCTCTGCCCCTATGTGCATCGTCTCGATTCAGTCGAATGCAACGACCATCGAAGTAGGGATGACATCTATTGGGATTCGTGGTCCAGTAGGCCCGGCGGGGCCAGCCGGGGCAACAGGCCCGGCAGGACCTCAAGGGCCGCCAGGACCTAACAGTATAGGGGGATACCCGATCACAGTCAGCTCACTTCAGTCATCTGACCTTATTCAGTTTTCCGGGATTGCGTGGCAAAATGTGCCGCAAAGCAGTATTGTAGACGGCGGAATTTTTTAAAAGAGGAAAAAATGACAAACACCATTCGAATCAAACACAGACCATTAGCCGACGGGACGGGTGCACCTTCCACACTAGCTTCCGGCGAGCTGGCATACAACGAGTCTGATAAGGTACTTCATTATGGCCAGGGCCCGACAGGTGGGACGGCTACCAGTATTGTGCCTATTGCAGGTGCTGGGGCATTTGTCGACACATCTACGACGCAGACGGTCGGTGGAGCAAAAACATTCACGTCTACGGTCAGCGCGTCGATTAGTGGGAACGCTGCAACATCTACGAAGCTAGCGACAGCACGTGACATATCTATCACAGGAGACGCCACGGCCACCATCAGCTCATTCGATGGATCGGCGAATGTTAGCGGGGCTATCACGCTGGCAACGGTCAATTCTAATGTTGGAACTCACACCAAGCTAACCGTAAACGCAAAGGGACTTGTTACGGCCGGTGCTCAGGCCTCTATATCTGACCTATCAGTTCCGACCGCCGATATCAGCATTAACAATTTTAAGCTGACCAATGTGGCCGAGCCTGTAGCGTCCACCGACGCAGCCACAAAAAACTACGTCGACGCCGTTGCGCAGGGCTTGAATTTCAAGCAGTCGGTGGCGGCATCTACCACGTCAAACATCACGCTATCAGGAGAGCAGACGATTGATGGGGTATCGGTGGTGGCTGGTGACCGGGTACTGGTCAAGAATCAATCGACCCAATCGCAGAACGGCATATACATTGCTTCTGCGTCATCCTGGACACGTTCACCCGATGCTAATGCATGGAATGAACTGGTATCTGCGTTCGTATTCACCGAAAAAGGGACCACGCAAGCTGACACCGCATGGGTATGCACCGTCGACAAGGGCGGCACGCTAGATTCCACCGCCGTCACATTCGTTCAATTCTCATCTGGCGCATCATATACCGCTGGTACAGGCCTCACATTGACCGGCACTCAATTCAGTATTTCGAATACGGCCGTCACCGCCGGGACATACGGAGGAAATAGCAAGGCATTGACAGCCACGGTCAACGCCCAAGGACAGATTACGTCCATCAGTGAGTCTGATATTGTGATCGATGGGGGAACATACTAGGTGCCCGACAAGATCAAGCCATATCGCAGCAGTACGCCGGGGGCCGTACCTTCACTTGAATCCGGTGAATTAGCAATCAACCTAGCCGATCAAAAGACGTATGTTGGGAATGGCACATCCTCGGTTGTTGTCGGGGCTGGAAAGCTCGCATCATTAGGCGATGTTTCGGCGTCATCTCCCACTTCTGGCCAGCCACTAGTATGGAATGGGACAGCATGGGTAAATAATACTGCCGCCTCTATTGATGCTTCCGGGAATGTGTCCGCCTTATCATTTTCATCAAGCGGCACCGCATCGAATAAAATGCCAGTAGGAACGACGGCTCAACGGCCAGCGACGCCGTCAAGCGGTATGTATCGCATGAACAGTGATACGGGAACGCCGGAATGGTATTCCAGCACACTGTCGGCATGGGTACCGTTCTCCGATTCGTATCGAACCTATGACATAGAGATTTTGCTTGTTGGTGGAGGAGGTGGATCATCCGGAGGTAACGCAGAGCCATCTGGCGGCGGTGGTGCTGGTGGTATGATTATCGGGTCCCATAGGGTAGGGGTAGGCCAGACACTAGTGATTGTGGTGGGTACTGGCGGCACTGGTACCACTGGCCTTAACATCCCATCGAGCGGAACATCCTCTACAATAGCGGTGGGACTCACGACGTTATACACTGCATCAGGTGGTGGGCGTGGAGGGGTAGGCGATGGCGGAACGGGATTGTCTGGCGGATCAGGTGGTGGTGG
>Ga0209358_10003237_pt1 | contig 12078 bp, 15 predicted proteins | sample LauGreFa1BDMLBSN_2_FD_187574 | JGI IMG/M metagenome (GOLD analysis project Ga0209358, IMG submission 187574) | Freshwater lake microbial communities from Lake Michigan, USA - Fa13.BD.MLB.SN (SPAdes) (version 2) | ecosystem: Environmental > Aquatic > Freshwater > Lake | place: Lake Michigan, USA...
ATCTAAAATGAAATCTAAAATGAAATCTAAAATGAAATCTAAAATGAAATCTAAAATGAAATCTAAAATGAAATCTAAAATGAAATCTAAAATGAAATCTAAAATGAAATCTAAAATGAAATCTAAAATGAAATCTAACATGAAATCTAAATGAAATAAAATCTGACAGTTCCTCCAATTCTTGGTTTTCCGAGTCTATTCGCTAATTTTATGTTTGTCATATCTGGGCCTCTTTCAACTGTAGGGTCATATAATCTTTGACTTTCAACAAAATGATCTTCCCATTTCATCTTTTTGTGTAAATCCGCTTGGTGATTCCGATACTCGTTTGTTAGATACATTAAAACTCTTTCATTCATTCGAGGTACAGGTTCGAGCCTTTCGGCTAAAACTCTTTGTTGTATTCTTACAACGCTCGCCCTGTCAAAGTTAATATTTTGAACAAATTCTCCTCTTAATATTTCAGCTGAGCGCGCTCTGAGAAATTCAATATTGTCATTATCAAAAAAGCCCGTAGGCACATTACCGGGGAAAATTGTTGAGGTATAAGACATTACTATTGAAACTGAAAATATTATTACGTTTTCGAATGAATTCGAAAACGGCTCGAAATTTGTTTGAAACTTAAGTTTTGCCAGTCATTCAATGCATTTATTTTTTACTGCCTATTGCAGAACTTGAAGATGACTTTTTTCAGCCGCATATGAACACTTCCATTTATCCCAAGGACAACCATTTTTACCGCCCAGCGTAGCACTTCAAGATGGCCGTCTAAAGCAGCTTTTTTAGAAATATAATTCGGTGCAGTGTTTATAATACTAAGGGATCAAAAAGTAAGTATCAGAAAGATATTCTCTGATTATTTTTCGCAGAATATCTTTGTTAGAAGAAAATTTATTTAAAAAGCGATTAAAATTTTGGCTCAACAATACCCTCTGTTTTTTTAATTTTATTTTGAATAAGAAACAATGCAGAAGCTAAAAGGGAAATAATAAGAAAAAAACAAGAATATGCAAGAACAAGTTGCCAAATACCAGCGGATTCATAAAATATCTCTTTCAAAAAATAGTTATTTGATAAAATAACACAATTTTTATACATATTGATCGTTGTTAAATTTGTATAGTGTTCTTGAAGAACACCAAAATCTTCAAGATTTGCTGTCAAAATATAATTTTCAACAAAGGCAAAATTTTTGTAAATATCAATCTTTGCAACCACTAAACCTATATTTTTTTGATAAGTTTTATAAAAGACCTCAAGATGTTTAATAAAACCGTCAAAAACATTGTTGCAACCAATGAAAGTCGGGCTAGAGTATTTAATAGTGGACGTAATAATTAGAGAAATGCATACAACACTAAAAGAAAACGTAATAGCTATTTTTATCATTTTAAATTTTGAAAATTTATTTTGATCTCGATCAAAAACATAATTTAACAATAACATTTCATTTTTGTTAAATGAAATCTCAAAATCAAATCTCAAAATATTTTTAAACCGTGATTAAAATTCCTGAAAGGGTAGTGGATATACTATTAGATATTATAAGATTTGTTGCTGCGTTATGCATAACGCCAACCCAACAAGAGTCTCCAATGTTCATTAATATTGTCGCTGTAGTCTCTTGGGCTGTTTCCACATTTGTATCTGGGTTGGCTTGTCTCATGGTTTGTTTAACAATTGTTGCGATGCCTGCAGAAGGTTTATAAAAAATATTGACTGTTCTATTCCCCAGATTACTTATTCCAGCGGACCAAGTAATGCATGCGTTAATTGTTAATGTGCAAATAACTGTAGCCGTGAAAACTCCGGTTGCCAGATTCCAATTACCTGTTAGATCGTGGTATGGAGGTTGCGGTGTAGTTGACCAGAAAGTTAAAACTGTTGGTATGCTAGGCAATATAGTTTGATTGGAGCTTTTTATTAATGAAAAACTAGAAGAATTTCCGCTTCCACCTCCGCCTCCTATTGAAATTGGAAGCCAGTTGAAACCATTAGCATAATATATTTTATTATCTGCAATGTTATATCCTATACCCCCTTGTATAGGAGATCCTAATCCTACTATAGAACTTACAGGTATATTCAAAGCTCCAGAGACGCTTAAAGTTATAGTTTTAATATCTTGTATTATCGAAAGAGAATCGCTCATATCATAAGAAAATATTTTGATTTATCAACCAAAAATATTTTTTGATCACGATCGAAAACATAATTTAAATATTTTGTTGTTATGATTTAAATGATTTCTTATCCAATAAATACCCCTGTAGTTTTTGCGAATACGAATCCCGCTAATGAAATAAATTTTCAAGCGGGAGGTCCGGCTTCCGGAGTTCTGAACAAAGCTCTTAATTTCGTTGTAACAACGGGAGGAGACATACTATACAGAGCTTCAGGTCCTAATAATTATCTCGAAAGATTACCTATAGGAACAGTAGGACAAATTTTAACTTCAGATGGATCGAAACCTGTGTGGGGTACAACTACGGCATCTTCTAGTCTGTTTATGAGCTATGTTACAGCCTCGGTAACAGGAATACCAAGTTCTGCTACAACAGGAGCAATACCGGGTGGATGGTACCCTTTAAATAATACTTATGTTACATGGTCTACTTCTTTCCCTGGAAATAATCCTGATGGCGTATTCGACGTACTATCAGGATTATTTACAGCTCCAGACACAGGCTATTATTCTTTTGAGGCTGTTATAACATTTGATTCTGGGGTTGGTGTAAATGCGGGCGCTGGGTTACCTCCTCTCTCTCTTCCGTCAGGTAAGGCTGTTAGACAAGCCCAAATATGGACTTCTTCTGGTGGAGGTACTGCTTTGGCTACAATAACAAAACAAGTAGAAGGTTTTAATTTTAATTCCACAACAATAAATATTTCATCAGTGGGTAGCTTATTAAATACTGGGGATACAGTTGGAATAATGGTTCGGCACGATAGGGCTGGCCCCAACACTGTCACAATAGGCGATCTTTCAATAAGTTTGCCAAGTCAAACGTATTTTTCCGGACGAAAACTTCGTTAAAAGTTTAATTTACTTTTGTCACAAAAAAATTAGTTTTATAACGATATTGTGCCTTATTCTTTCCAACTGTCTTGAAATTGGCTAAATAACTCTCTTCGTTTACTAGCTGTCAGTGTAGATACGACATCAGGAGGTAAACGGAATGGATGATCCTTTCCAAGAAAATATTCATCCAATTTATCTAGTTTGTTCATCATTTTAATTTTTAAAACTTAATTTTAACAAACTTATTAACTCGTATTATAGCTTTTCTAAAAGGAGTGTCAAGTTTTTTCATAATTTATAAAAATGACTATTTTTAAAAACAAAAATAATTGCTTTTATATAATGGCGCAAATCTCTGATTTTATGCATAACCCGTGGTGGTCAGCAATGTATGCTAGAAATCTTGTTAAAGATCCTGTAAATGTTCACTATAGCAATTTTAATCAAGCAGGATTAAATACCCCTATTACAGTATTGTCAACCCCTCAATATGTCGCCTCTCTAAATAGGCATAAAGACGGTCTTGATTCTTATCGCATGGGCGCTGTTTCTGGCCAAGCCATGACAAAGATTGGCGATCCTCACCCTCTTGTCATGGGTGTAGGCCCTCGAGGTGCAAAAGCTCGCCCTTCTGGAGGAATTTCAGGGTGTTCTGCTGCAACGGGTAATCCTGCAGGTTGCGCCGCAATGTTTTTGGGCAATACTACTTCACAACCGGTCAAATATTCTTTGTATTAAATTTCATTTTAATTTTGTTTTTGAAAAAACAAAATTATAAAAATATATTTGAAGAAACTGATAAATTTTTAAAAAAACCTTTTTAATTTAAGATGTTTCCAAAAGACGTATTTGCGATTATTCTGAAAAAACTTTGTTTAAAAGACGTTGTCGCGTGCACAGTTGTCAGTAAATTTACTTATTCGGTAATTAAAGAAAAAGGGGTTTGGCAAAATCTATTTGAAAAAGATTTCCCAAATAATGATTCTATTTGGAAAATCTCTTTTTACGAAACTTACAAATTTTGTTATGCATTGACAAAATTAAAACAGAAATTAGGAATAAAGAACAATTTAGATAGGTTTTTCAATTCTGTTATGCTTTTTGGCGATGGTATTATTCGTATTTTACCAAAAGAAATTGGACTTTTAGAAAACTTAATGTTCATAAATATTGAAGAAAATTCGTTAAAACATATTCCAGAAGAATTATGCAATCTAAATTTGATGAGTATTAATTTTTCTAATAATGAAATAGAGGAACTGCCTAGAGGAATATCAAAACTTACTGATTTGTCAACTTTAAATATAATGAACAATAATATAAAAGAAATACCTATCGAATTATGCTTTGCGCAATCATTGAAAACATTGAATTTTCTTTCAAATAAAATAAGCAAAGTTCCTTCCGAAATAAGATTTTTAACAAATTTATCATACATTGATTTATCTTTTAATAAGTTCGAAGTTTTTCCTGAAAGTTTAGTCTTATCGAGTCAACTTAAAGATATTCACATGACAAATAATAATATTAATGCAATCCCCCAAACCATTTCGCTTTTAAGAGAATTAAGAAGCCTTTATTTATCATCTAATAAAATTGAATTTATACCCGATGAAATTAATGCTTTACCAAAATTAGAAAGATTCAGTATTTCACATAATCCTTTAAGAGAAGTAAACGATAATATTGGATTGCTTACTACAATGGGAAAATTCAATGAGTTTTATTTATAAAGTCGAATGATATATGCGATAACGAGTTTTTTTAAAATTAAAAAAACTTAAATTAAAGAAAACAAAAAAGAGTATTTCAAAGCTCCAAATTCAAAGCAAAATGACAAGTAAAACAGGAAAAGTTCAAAATCCATTTATTCATGCATATGAACGCCCCGATACTTATATTGGTTCTGTAAAAACAGTAAAGAAAGAAAACTATGTTTTTCAAGAGTCTGAAGACGATAAGCCTTCAAGAATTGTTCTTAAAAAAATCAATTACAATCAAGGCCTATTAAGGCTTTTTATTGAAGCAATGTCAAACGCAATTGATAACAAGTGGAGATCGGAACAACACAAAATCCCAATGAAAAAGATCGATTTTGTGATTGATAATGATCCAAAAAGCGAAACATTTGGATGGATAACTGTCACAAATGATGGTTATTGTATTCCTGTTGAAAAAACAGAGTATGAATTTACAGATTTGAGAACTAAAAAAGAGAGAAAAGAAATGCTGTATCCGGCAGAAGTCTTTTTTGGAGAAATGTTGGCAGGAACAAATTTTGAAGAAGATGATACAAGAAAAACATCGGGTAAAAATGGAATTGGCGCTAAAACAAATGTAATCTTTTCAACGGAATTTGTTATTGAACATACGAATCCTGAGCAAGGTAAAAAATTCGTTCAAAAATACAGAAAAAATGGCAGAGAGCGGGATAAACCAAAAATCTCAAGTTATAAAGGCAGTACAGGATACACATCGATTTCTTTCCATCCAGACTATGAATATTTTAGTTACAAAAACGGCCTCGACGAAGATTTATTCGCTTTGCTTAAACGATATGTTTATGAATGTTCCATGATTACAGGTTTGACTGTTACACTTAATAAAACCAAGATTTTTGTTAAGGACCTTTCAAAATATGTCAGGTTCTTTTATCCTGATATTAAAGAAAACTGTTGTGTATCTTTTAAAGCTCCCAACGGAGATGAATGTGTACTAATAGAAAGTGGCAACTCAGAACATGATACAGTTGAAAATATAAGCCAAATTTCATGGGTTAATGGTATTAATACTGGAAACGGAGGTTTGCACGTAGAAGCTTGGAAAAATCTACTTTGTCCTGCTATTGTAAAGGCTTTTAATTCGAGAAAACCTAAAAAAGGAGAAAAAACAGTATTGAAGGCAACAGCAAAAGAGATTTATCCTTATCTTACTCTTTTTGTAAGGGCTGAGGTTGAAGGTGCAAAGTTTTCAGCGCAGACAAAAGATGAACTAACAGAGCCAGAAATTATTTTAGCTGCAGACAAAAAGAAGAAGCTTGATTTCAATAAAGAAATTGCTGAAGCTATTAAAAAGATTCTAAAATGGAATTTTGTTGAACTACTAGAAGAAAAACTTTCTATGCGGGCTGAACGTAATCAATCTAAAAAGGAGGGAAGTACAAAAAAGAGAATTGTTTTGGGAGATCGAGGCGAAGAGGCCAATTTTGCAGGAACTAAAGAAGCTGCAAAGTGTACATTATGGATAACGGAAGGTAATTCAGCTAAAACCTTTGCTAAAAGACTTATTTCTGGTTTGCCAAACGGAACTGACTACAATGGAGTTTTTGCGTTGAAAGGAAAATTTATTAATGTTCAAAATGCGTCTCCAAGAGATATTAATGCAAATATAGAAGTTAAACTATTGAAAGAAATGCTCAAATTAATGTCAGGAACCGATTATAGTAAACCTGAAAATAGAAAATTGTTAAGATATGGAAGAATTGTCATAGCAGCAGATCAAGACGACGACGGGTTTCATATTAGAGGATTAGTATTGAACTTTCTTTGGCATGGGTGGCCGTCTCTTTTTGATTTGAGAACTTTTGACGACAAATGTTTTGTGTGTTCTTTGAGCACTGCAGTAGTAATGGCAAAATCTGGAAAAGGCAAGAATAAAAAAATTCAATTATTTTACAGCAATCCGGAATATAAAAAATACGCAGAAAAAGGAATTGCTAAAGGAGTAGATATTGAATACTACAAAGGATTGGGAACACATGGTCCCGGAGATGAAAAACTATATCTCAATGATCCAAAACAAGTTCAGTACACTTTAGATGGGGAGGAAAAAGACTATATGATCCTGGGTTTCAAAGGAGGAACTGATGCAAGTAACTGGAGAAAAACTTGGATAACTAGGGACATAACCAAGCCAGGAGAAATGGCAATTCAAGAAGATAATACATCGCCCATAACTATCGATGGTGAACTGTCACTATCAACTTTTGTTGACACCCAGCTTATTATCTATCATATTATGGCATTGAGACGAGCCCTTCCAAATATGTACGACGGATTCAAAGAATCACAACGCAAAGCTTTTTTTGGCATCATGATGGATCCGGATGCGAGAAAAAAGAAAGTTAATTTAGAAAATCTAGTTGGGTCTGTTAAGAAAAGAACTGGATATCATCATGGAGGTGTCAGTCTTGAACAAACAATTAAAAAGATGGCTCAAGGTTTTGTAGGTTCCAACAACATTCCTCCTTTAACAAACGAGGGGGAATTTGGATCGAGAAGTCAAGGAGGTCAAGATGCAGCAGCAGCAAGATATATTCATACACGGCTAGAAGATATTTCGTGGATTTTATTTTCTGAACTTGACGAGCCAATTTTGAAAAGAGCAAGAGAGGATGATGAAGAAGTTGAATTTGAATTGTTCATGCCCATTCTTCCTACTATTTTAATTAACGGGGCTGATGGTATTGCATCCGGATACTCTACAAATATTCCTTGTTATAATCCGTTAGACTTGGCGAAATGGATTGAAAAATGGCTAGAAAGCAAAGATGGAAAGGTTGTTATGGACGCGTTAGTCCCATGGTATAGAGGATTTACTGGAACAATAGAATTAATAAGAAAAGATGGGAAAGGTAAAATGGCTAAAAATGTAGTCTGTCAAAAAGGAGAAAAAGCAACAGGTTGGAGAAGTAAAGGAATTTTAACAGAAACGAAAAAAGGTTGGTGGAGAATCAGTGAACTTCCAATTGGAATGTGGACTGATTCAATGAAAGAATATTTAGAATATATGCTCACTGGAAATCCACCTGAAGGGTCAAAGAAGAAAAAAGGAGAGCGCTGTCTTTCAGATATTAGATGGAAGGGAACTGCTAATAGTGCAATTTGGGACATTAAACCTATGAAAGATTTTATCCCAGATATGGATACGAAAGGAAATTTTAATAATATGCAAAACACATTTTCATTGACAAATATGCATGTAATTGATGAAAATAATTATCCAAGGAAATATTCTAGCCCTGAAGATTTGCTTAAAGATTTTTGCGTAACACGCCTTGATTTTTACGTAAAAAGAAGAAATTATTGGCTTCGAGAATATCAAAAGAACTTCGATAGGGAAAGCGATCGTTATATTTTTGTAAAAGCCGTTATTGATGGCAAGCTAAAGATGAAACAGGACCCGAAAAAATTGGAAGAGGCAATGCTAGCGTTGGGTCTACGAAAAGTAGATAGCAAAGGACATGAAAACTTTGATTATTTGTTGTCGATGCAAATGAGAAGTATTATGTCAGCTGACAAACTTGAAGAAATTAAAAAAGAAGTTGAGAAGATAAAGGCAAAGCTTGATGATTTGAAATCGAAAACTCCGAGCGATTTATGGAAAATAGATATTGCAGCTTTTCGAGTTGCTTATGATAAATTTTTGAACACAAGAAAGGAAGAGTAAATCTATTTTATGATATCAATCCGGAAAACTTGAAACTAGTTTTAGTTAAAGCCATTCAAGAACTTTCTCTTGAATTGCGGGAACTAAAATCTTATTTTGTTTGATTAAAAACAAAATTTAGATCGCTTTATTGATATAACGTCCGACGATCCTATCACCAATTAAACTGACTCTGTAATCATCATACAAAATTTTAGCGACTGCAACTTTACTATCTGCAGGTGTCACTGTGTCAGACATGAGAGCTTGTATGGTCTGGTCATTTAGCGCATTTGAATAGTTAAAAAGCATTTTTGTCATAAAGTCATGTTTATTTACGCCTAATACAGTATAAAAGTAATAGAGAGAGTCTTTTTGTTCTATTGAGAGGTTCTGCACATTGTTTATTTCAGCTAATGCAGAAATTATATGGGATTCTGTTTGTTGTTCGCGATCTATGTTTTGAGTTAATGATGCCAGTTGTTTGGCAATAACTGATTCATATGCTGGCGCAGCCTGCAGCAGCTTGATTTGGGTTCTTAAAACAGAAATAGTGTTTTGTATTGCAGATAATTCATTATTTAATGCTCCCGCAACTAATGTATAATCAAAAGTTGTATCGAAACTCATTTTGTATAATCACACATTTAAATTTTTGAAATTTCTTCACAAAATGATTTTTGGTCTCGATAAAAAATGTAAAACTTATTTTCAAAAAAATGAAACGAGACCCAAATTTTCAAAGACCCTGAGGAGTCCACGATAAATGTCTTATTACGCCATTGTTGTAAATTCTTGTCTGGCTGCTGTATCTTTAATGGCCATTCATCATACAATTGCTATGAATAACGTTGATAATATAGAGCGAAGTCTAAAAAGGAATAACGCTGACCCAACAGCATTCGAACCTATAAATGAATGGCGGAGAAAACCATTTTTCAAACAATTATTCACAAAGCCAACTTGGAATAAAAATTAACTGATAAAACCAGTTTTTGATCAAGATAAAAACTTAAAGCGTCCATTTTAACAAAACTTGTTAAAATAAATATTTAAATTATGTTTTCGGACGCGAAAAATTAAATGAGTAATTCACAAAGTAAAAAAGTTAGCGGAGCAATAACTCATATACAGTAAACTTTTTTCTGTTAAATTCTTTCAAAATACAACTGCTTTTTTATTGAAATGCTTGGATTCCAGTGATTGCTCTACCAATAATCAATGCGTGAATATTTTTCGTCCCCTCATATGTGACGACTGTCTCAAGATTCATCAAATGGCGCATAATATGATATTCTCCAACAATTCCATTCCCGCCCAACATGTCACGAGCAGCGCGAGCAATTTCCAGCGCTTTTATTGTTGAATTTCGCTTTATCAGCGATATCATTTCCGGTGCACATACGTTTTCATCTATCATTCTTCCCACAGTCAAACATCCTTCCAGTCCCAATGCAATTGATGTTGCCATGTCCGCAAACTCCACTTGAGGCAGTTGAAACGATGACAGCGGACGACCAAATTGCATTCTGTCACCACAATATTCCTTAGCTACTGCATAGCATGCCTCTGCTGCACCCAATGTCCCCCATGCTATTCCATAGCGCGCCAAATTTAAGCATCCAAATGGACCCTTCAGACCTCTCACGTGAGGCAGTAAATTTCTTTCCGGTATCTCCACGTTGTCCAATACAATCATACCCGTAATTGATGCGCGCAATGATAATTTTCCATCTATCTTCGGTGTTGTAAACCCTTTCATTCCTCGTTCAATAAGAAAACCTCGGATATCATTCTTTTCATCTTTACCCCATACCACTGCAACATCTGCAATTGGTGAATTAGTAATCCACATTTTTGTCCCATTCAAGCGATATCCTCCAGGTATAAGTTCCGCCCGAGTCTCCATGCCACTCGGATTCGATCCATGATTTGCTTCCGTTAATCCAAAACATCCTATCAATTCACCAGATGCCAACCTTGGCAGAAAACGATGTTTTTGCTCATCTGTACCGTACGCATTGATTGGATGCATTACAAGACTTGATTGAACGCTCATTGCAGATCGATACCCCGAATCTACACGTTCAACTTCTCGGGCTATAAGTCCATAACTTACATAATTTGTGCCAGCACAACCAAAACCCTGAATCGTTGAGCCAAGTAGCCCAAGAGAACCCATTTCTGTCATAATTTTACGATCAAAATATTCATCTCTATTTGCTGCAACTATTCGAGGTAGTAAATTCCCTTGACAGTATTCTTTTGCTGTATCCCTAATAGTCTTCTCTTCTTCTGTTAATCTTCTTTCTAACTGAAGTGCATCTTGCCAACAAAATTTCCCCGCAACAGACGAATATCTACGCAGACCTCTCATTTTTTAGAAAAATAAGAAAATAGTTTTTTAATAATTTTCCAACGCAGTCCTCTCATTTTTTTAGAAAAATAAAAAAATAATTTTTTAATAATTTCCCAAAAATGTCGCAAAGTAAGAAAACTCCTGGAATAATAAGCGGTGCGTTAATGTCAGTCGTTATGTCCAAGGCTGAAATTTGCGTGTTGAATGCGAATACTGTTGAAGAAAAGTGGTTCTCAAGTTCACCAGTCGAAATTTGGAAAGCCTACTAACATTATTTGCACAAATAAGATTTGCCTAAATGTTTTGGATATTTTTGTTTCATTTGAAACAAAAACTACCACTACAGATCACATTATTTTTCTACAACTTCCCTTTGAGTATGGTACTTTCCCTGGAGTAGGTTCATATCCTCTCCAACATCTACTTTTCTTAGGAGGAGATGTCTTAGCGGGCCCATGAATATGACAAAGCCCTCCCTTCTTTTTGCATAATTTACATGGTGATCCAGAATTACAAATCCCCACTTGGACTGTGGCAGACATTACTAAATGCAAAGATTTTTTATAACTTTATATCATCAAATTATTGTCTCAAAATTCATTTGTATGAATAAGTAGTCCTGTGAGATTTTTCAAACAATTATTCACAAAGCAGACCTGAGCCGAAAATTAGTCTTGGCTAAAAATTAAATATAATTTCCAGTTTCGATTTGTTCTTGATTTTTTCTTTCAATTTCGTAGTCTGCCATTGCTGGTATTTGAGCTATTGGCCAAATTGTTGGATTGTTTCGCCAATGATCTTGAGATTCATATTGTTTTAGATAATCAAGATTTTCTTTTGTGCCCGTACATTTAAAAGCAATAATAAAAACGACGAGGCATATTATAATAAAAGTCAAAGTTTCCATTTTAATAAGTTTTGTTAAAATAAATATTTAAATTATGTTTTCGATCTTGATTGAAATAAAGTTTTTATATTTAAAAAGAATAACATCATAATTAAAAAGGAATGGATGATAACAAAGTACCTCCTATTGAACGAGTCGCTTACATTCACAATCTAGGTGCAAATATTTTAAAGGGAGTAACCATAACCTATGGTGAAACTACACTTGCAAAGTATAATCACTGTGACATCTGTAAAGGCTTCCATGAAGTTTCAGGTCCTCACGATGCCAACTATTATACAATAATTCAATAAAACTGGCTGATATATTTTCGATCTCGATTGAAAATAAAATAAATATTTAAATTATGTAGTTGGATTA
>Ga0209358_10003239_pt1 | contig 12076 bp, 9 predicted proteins | sample LauGreFa1BDMLBSN_2_FD_187574 | JGI IMG/M metagenome (GOLD analysis project Ga0209358, IMG submission 187574) | Freshwater lake microbial communities from Lake Michigan, USA - Fa13.BD.MLB.SN (SPAdes) (version 2) | ecosystem: Environmental > Aquatic > Freshwater > Lake | place: Lake Michigan, USA...
AACAACCTACAATGTTATTTGCTACATAATTAAAATTGGTAATATTTTTATCGGATGTTTCAAAAATTAACTCACGCAAAGGATTATTTGGAATGAACTTATATATTTTGGTTTGTTTCCAATCTAAATCGCAATCTTCGTTTTGGTATTTCCATTTTATTTCTATACTATTTTGTAAACAATTACTTTCCATAAAAAAAGTATCTACACAAGGTGGTACAATATCTCTTGGAGTTACACATACAGATTGAGAAAAATTTACAATACTATCTAAATATTCACCAAAATAATATTTTCCTTTACTTTTTATTTTAAAACAATATTCTTGATTATTTTGAATGTTGGTTACATTGTAAAAATTATTGTTTGTACTATCTAATAAAATAAAATCATCTAGATCATCTATTTTTTGCTGATAAATATAAAATACATCGTTTTGCCAAGGAACATTTATATTCCAATTGATATCAACCGATTGATTTTTGGCTTTTAATTCAATAAATGGATTTTGTGCTAAAGAAGATTTTAACTCTAAATCCGCGTTGTTTTTTAGTATAATTTGATAATCAAACGGTAAATTTTGAGTATTTATATTAGAATGTATAAATGAAGTGTCATTTATACTAGTAGTTTGATAAACTAAAATAGGTAAATTGTTTTGAATTTGATACAATTGATAAAACATTGTGTTGGTATTTCCAAGTTTTTTTATGCTATCGGAAACACTCCATCTAATATCAATTTCACCTAAATTTTCGCTCGTATTTTGCACACTAATTTTAGTGAAATATGGGAGAACAATTTTGCTTTCTACACAATACTCTTCGCTTATTACACTCTCAATAAAATTTGGATATACAGCAATAATTCTATAACAATAAGTGTTGTTGGGTAATATGGAATTGTCTGTAAAATTTGTTGAGCTACTTTCTCCAATTTTTTGGTAACTTGTTCCATTGGGTAAACCTGTAAAACATGAATCTATTAATAAACTCTCCGATTGATTGCTTCTGTAAATATTATAACGCAAAACATTGGAGCAAAAATTATTTTGCCAAACTAAGTTATTTTGTGTTATTGTAGGTTCTATATTTACCCATTTTGTTGGTGGAGCCACAACGCTAATGTTTACTGTTTTAAAACTAGATAAAGGAGTTTGCATATTGTTATCTACTGCCCTAAAAACCACCTGATGAGGCGAGTTAAAAATATGATTACAAGCAGTTTGCCATTTAAAAACATTTTCCACCTCTGTTGTGTCTGTTTTGTTTTCAAAAATAGCTAATGGTGCGTTGGCTAACTCAAAAACACCACCTGAGGCACTTAAATTTACTAAATCACCCTCATTTAAATCTTGTGCTTTAACTGTAAATTCAATTTCATTTCCTGCCCAAACACACAAATTGTCTTGTGTTTCAATTATTGGTGGTAAATTGTTACAAACACTCACATTAACTTGCATGTCTCGTATAATTTCGCCTAATTTAAATCTATTTCTAAATTCTTCTATTTTAATAGCAAAATTATACTGCCCTCCAACTTGCGGAGTGTTCCATGTGAAAGTTCCAGTTTTAGAATTAATAGATACGCCAGAGGGTAGGGTATATCCAGTCACATCCTCACCATTTTCGCCTTTTGGAGTGATTAAAGAGTAAAACAAACTATCGTTATTGCTATCGAATGCAGCTGGGTTATGTTCAAAAATTTGTTGAATACAAGCTCTGTCTAATGGTGGATTTAATAAAACCGGAGATATATTGCTGCCCAAAAATGGTGATATAGTTATGGTGGTTTGTAAAGTTAAAAATACTTGAGAACTATTAACAATATTACGGATACCTGCATTTCTATATGGATCTTCAAACGAAACTGTAAAACTTCCAGCTCCACCATAAGTATGTGTGGCAGTGTATTTACTTATTTGAGTGTCGTCAAAATTTCCAATTAATTTTGGATAATCTTCATCTATTAGTACTAATTCTTCTTGATTATCTCCCCATTTAATTATTACACTATCTCGATTAATTTGCGATGAAATTTTAGTGTAAGTAATTAAAGTTATTTTAACCGTTCGATTTCCTAATTGTTCAAATACAATTTCACCTGCCTGATTATGCGAAGCCCATATTCCAAGCGATAAAAATATACCTATAACAAATAAAAAATTTCGCATTGAGGGATTAACTGAAGTACTTAGCAAATATATACAATTTTACTTAGTTCTTATTGTGGCTAGATGTTAAGTATTTTATAATAATTAGTTTATTAAAAGAAACTTTTTAAATAATTTTTGATAATAGATTTAATGATATAAAATTTTTTTAAAAACAAAAAACCACCTTTTTGAGGTGGTTTTTAATATTTAGATTTTTTATTTATCTGTTGTTGATTGCAACATAAGGACGATCGTTTGCTCCTGTATACACCTGACGTGGACGACCAATTGGTTCTTTGTTTTCGGTCATTTCTTTCCATTGTGCAATCCATCCTGGTAAACGTCCTAATGCAAACATTACTGTAAACATTTCGGTAGGTATACCTAAAGCTTTGTAAATAATACCCGAGTAAAAATCTACGTTAGGATATAAGTTACGTGCTTTAAAGTACTCGTCGCTTAAAGCAACTTGCTCCAATTGTTTTGCAATATCAATTAAAGGATCTTGAATTCCTAATTTTTCTAACACATCATCTGCTGCTTTTTTGATGATTGTAGCTCTTGGATCAAAACTTTTGTAAACTCTGTGTCCAAAGCCCATTAATCTAAAAGGATCATTTTTATCTTTTGCTTTATCAATCCAAACACTTAAAGGTGTGCCGCTATCTCTAATTGCCTCTAACATTTCTATAACCGCTTGGTTAGCACCACCGTGTAAAGGACCCCATAAAGCCGAAACACCAGCAGAAATAGATGAATATAAATTTGCATTAGATGAACCTACGATTCTAACTGTACTAGTTGAACAGTTTTGCTCGTGATCAGCATGTAAAATCAATAATTTATTTATAGCATCTACAATCACTGGATCAGCATCTTTACCAAACATCATGTAAATGAAATTTTCGATATAACTTAAACCAGCTTTTGGATTTACACAAGCTTCACCATTAAAGTTTTTGTAAGCCCATGCAGATAATGTAGGCATTTTAGCAGTTAAGCTGATAATTGTTTTTAATACCTCTTCTTTTGAACGATTAGGATTTTGAGAATCCACATCGAAAGTAGATAAAGCACCAATTGCAGCAGATAATACTGCCATTGGGTGCGCTTTAGCTGGGAAAGATGCTAATAAATTTTTAACTCTTTCGTCTATATTAATATCTGCAGCTAAAGATTTTTCAAAATTTGCTAATTCATTTGCACTTGGTAAAACACCATAAATTAATAAATAGGCAACTTCTAAAAAATTCGACTTTTCTGCTAATTCTTCAATCGAATACCCTCTATATCTTAAAATACCGTTTTCACCATCTAAATAAGTAATAGCACTTTGTGTAGCGCCAGTATTTTTGTAACCGTAATCTAAGGTAATATAACCAGTTTCGGCTCTTAATTTAGCAATATCAATTGCTTTTTCGTTCTCTGTCCCAGTAATTACAGGTAATTTAATGGTTTTACCTTCTACTTTTATCTCTGCAAATTCTTCCATGAAAAATTATATTTTAAGTGTTTTTTTTGTCGAAAGCCTAAAGATAAAAAAACTCTAAATTTTACCGAACTAATTTGAAATAAAATTTGCAAAAAGTTTAAAGAAAAATGTTTTTAGATGTTAAAATCACAAATTCTCTTTGGATTTCGTTGTAAATTGTTAATTTTATCGAAACATTAAATTTATTATAATGACAAATATAACTACCTCAGATTTTGCCTACCATATTCATCAAACCATGGAGCAAGAAAATGTGCATTTGTGTTACACTGGAGGTTTTACTCCCGAGTTGATTAATGTTTTGTTGTTAATGGCTAAAAAAAATGTAGACGAACGTGGTGTTTTAAAAAAGGTATATAATATAATGATTGAAAGTTTGGAAAATGTAACCAGACATGCTATAAAATCTAACGACGAAAAATATCCTGCAATTTTTGTGATAGGAAAGGATGCTGAACATCATTATTTAGCTACAGGTAATAAAATAGATAAGGCGGACAGAACTGATTTAGAAAAAAGATTGCAAAAAATTAATAGTTTGGATAAAGCGGGTTTGCGCGCTTGGTACAACGAGATTTTACAAAATGGAAATATGCCAACAGATAATTCAGGTGCTGGATTAGGTATTATTGATATCGCATTAAAAAGTGGAAACCCTTTGGATTATAAATTTGAGGAAATGGAAGGGGATGCTAATAATTTGTTTTTTGTATTGAAAATAAAAGTTTCTAAAAATCAGTAGTTTATGGAAAATTTAGATATTAAAGGTACTTTTACTTCGCCTACTATTTTTTTTGATGCGCATAATTTAGTATTTAATCTAGAAGGGGAGTGTAGGCCCGAAAATGTACTTACTTTTTTTCAGCCAGTTTTGGATTGGCTTGATAATTTAAAGGTGTTTGCCGCTCAACAAAATTTTAAAAATAAAACTTTACAATTTAATTTTAAAATTGAATATTTTAACTCTTCTAGTGCTAAATTTATTTTTACGATATTCAAAAAAATTAAACTTTTACAAGAGTTTGGGATTTTAATAGAAATTTGTTGGAATTACGATGAATTAGACGAGGATTTATTAGAAACTGGTAAAGAATTACAAAAAATTTTAGAATTGGATTTTAAATTTATTGCTATTTAGGAGCTAAAATTTTACTTGAGTTAAGTTTTAATTGATTCCCCGTAATTATACCTAAACAAAATATTCCCCACTCCGGCTTGCAGCCACCTCGCCCGATGGCAAGGAGTTACGTACACTTCCAATAAAAAAAACGTGCGATAGCACGCCTATAACTCCTCGACTTGAGGCGAGGTTTGATATTAAGAGGAACAAAGCCTAAATGGATTTGTGGTATGAGGACGGAGTGGTGAGTAATTTAAATTTTATTCTGGTACAATTCCGTGGAATCATTAATTATTATTTTGATTTTACTTTTTAAAACTTGAGTGGAAGATGTGGTAAATGTAATGTGTTTCTAATTTCCCTACTTCTGTTTTTTCAACTATCTCGTACGTGTTTTTTCTGTTATGTTTAAATTCATGAGCACTTTGTGGCTTTTGAGTAATTTCCGCCGAAATGTAATTTATAATTTCTTTAGATTCACCTGCTGGGATTATCCACTTTTCGCCATTTATTTTTTTTTCGATCTCTAATCTTTTTTTGGTATGATTAAAAATAATAATTTTATTTTGATGTATGTTGGCACATTTTGCTGTTTCATTTTTTTGTTCAACTTGCTTTTTTAGGGTTTGCTCCATAGTAGGGTTGTAAACGGGTTCGATAATGTAGGATGGTTTGCGCAGGTTATCGTAACTTAAATCATTTACATGAGTTATATTTCCTTGTTCATCAAAAAAAGTTTCGGTTTTATACCACTGTATGCCACCATCAGGAGCCGATGAATAATTGGCTTGTTTTACAGCATTGTTGGGATAATGTTTAAATTCTACACTAGCATGTCCGGCAAAACGGCGCGTTCCACTTTCGTAAATTGTTTCACCTTTTAGGTTAAAAGCTTTTGCAATGCCTTCTCGTTGATTGCTCAGTTTTAAAGTAGAAATTTTACCATTTTTAAATCTAACCACCTCTATTGTATCCATTTTTTGAGCAAAAATGTAAGGTGTTAAAAAACAAAATACTAATAGAATAAACGTTTTCATAGTGTAAATTTTAATAACGATATTCTCTTGGGCAAAATTTATACCTAACTAGGATGGATTTGTGTAAGTATTTCTTTAAAAGTTAAATTTTTATTGCTAGAGTGATTATTTTCTAAAAAATCCTCAACGGTTTTACTCGCCCATTCCCACTCGCTACAATGTTTTACAGGAACATCTTCACTTCCACTTTCTTCTAACATCACTATTAAATCCGATGTTTGTAAGTTGCTTAAATCCTTTGCCGGACAAAATCCTACAGTTTTATGCTCGTTGGTGTGGGTTTCAATAATCAAATTTAAATCAATTAAATTCATAATTATTTTTTGCACCAATCTAATGGGTAATTTTAAATTATTTGCAATTTCATTAGCGGTTAAAGCTTTTTCGCCATTGGTAAATTTTAAATTAATAAGTACTAAAATTAGTAAAGTAATTTTTTTATTGTGTTTTATACTTATCGTATTTACTTCGTTTTCGTAAATATATTGTTGTACATTTTGATTGGCAAAAGCTAGCTCGCAACCAAACAAAACAATTAACCAGCTACTTTGTAACCATACTAAAAATAAAGGAAAAGCTGCAAAACTTCCGTAAATCGCATTGTATTTTACTGCAAAAATTTGAAACGAAAAATAAACCCATTCTAACGTTTGGAAACTTGTTCCTGCTATTACTCCTGCAATTAATGCGCTTTTAAATTGTACTTTGGTATTGGGTAAAGCAATGTAAATAAAAGTAAATAATAAGGAAATGATAATAAACGGAATTATTTCTAGTAAAAGTGTAAAAAATATCCCTAATTGATGTAAATAACTACCTTCGATGGTAGTACTTGTGGACGAAATAAATGCGGTTAAACCACCCGATAAAATTATAAAAATGGGAGCTACAATCATTATCGAAATATACTCGGTAAATTTTCTAATCAATGTACGTTCTTTTTTAATTCCCCAAATAGCATTAAACGATAATTCAATATTAGTTAATACTTTCATTACGGTCCAAATTAAAACCAATATTCCGGCTCCAGCAATTAATCCTCCTTTGGTATTGCTTAAAAACGACGACGAAAATTTTATAAGCATTTCGCTTACTTGAGGTTGAGCATCAAAGTACGATTTTATTTGTTCGTTAAGCATGGCTTCAAATCCAAACCCTTTGGCAATTCCAAAAGCCATAGCAATTACTGGGACAATAGATATTAAGGTGTAAAAGGTTAAGCCCGATGCGCGCAATAAAATATTATCCTCATTAAATCCTCTACCCGCTAAAACAAAAATGCGTAATTGTTGTATCCAAAATAATTTTGATTTAGGTAAACCATCGGTTTCTACTTTCCATAAATCATTTTTAATAAAATCTATCAATTTTTTTATCATCCGGATATTTTTTCGAGCCTCAAAATTAACTAAAAAATAGCAGGCAATCAATTTAAAATATTCTTATACCAATTGTAATTTTTTTAAAATGGTATTTCTTTCAAATTCAATTCTAATTTCATAAAGTCCGTCAGTCCCTGTCCTATGGTCAAGGAACCTTGAAGCTTTTTTTACAGTTTTTGTCGACTACTCGTATAAATGTTGGCAGCTGGTTTATTTTTCTAGTGTGTTTCAACTTTCCCGTCCGAATACTTTGTTTCCTTCTGTCATTAATTCATCCCTTTAATTCATAATTAGTGCTCCGTCCACCTGCTGCTTCTTTTTGCAGAATATCTTTGTCTATCAGGTCATTAATATCTCTTATCGCAGTATCTTTTGAGCATTTTGCAATCTTTGCCCATTTTGAAGAGGTCAGTTTTCCATCAAATCCATCTAATAAACTATTTAATAGCTTTTTCTGTCTTTCATTTATCAATGTTTTAGAGTGCTTAGCCCAAAAGTCTGCTTTAAATAAAACTCTAACTAGTACAGTATCAGTAGATTTTAAAGCATTTATCATGCAGTTTAAAAACCATTTTATCCATTCTGTGATATCAAGATTTCCTTTTTGTGTTTTTTCCAGCATTTCATAGTATTCTTTCCTTTCTACTCTTATTTGTGCCGACATACTATAAAAACGCTGATTGCTTTTATCCGATTGTGCTAATAACATGTCTGTCAAAGCTCTGGTTATTCTGCCATTCCCATCGTCAAATGGATGTATAGTAACAAACCATAAATGGGCTATTGCTGCTTTTAGTACTAAATCAATTTTTTGATTATTATTAAACCAATCCAAGAACATACTTATTTCCTTTTCAACTAAAAACGAATCAGGCGCTTGAAAATGCACCTTTTCCTTCCCTATAGCACCCGATACAACCTGCATTGGGCCAGTTGTATCCTTACGCCAATCAGCAACCGTTATCCTGTACATTCCGCTTCTCCCTGTTGGGAATAATGCCGCATGCCAATCAAAAAGTCTTTCTGATGTTAATGGTTTAGAACAATTTTGTGTGGCATCCAGCATCATTTCAACTACACCGTCAATATTTCTGTCAGATTCTACTGAACCAGCTATTTCCATTCCCAACCTTCGGGCAATTGAGGAGCGAACCTGCTCAGGATTTAGATATTCTCCTTCTATTTCAGACGATTTTATTACATCAAGTGTTAGTGTATCAAGTATGGCTTCATTTATAAGGTCGAATCCTAAAGATTCCATTTTGCCAATGAGCCTTCCTTGTAAATTTCGCGCTTCACTCAATAAATTTATTATATCATTATTCTCCCAAGTGAAATTGGGCCAATTTACTTGTTGATGAATAAATGTTTTCATTCGTTGCATGTTTTGCTACAAATATACCAGTTATTCGTCGCAATCAAAATTATTCGTCGCATTTTCTGCGCCATTTGTATGGTTTATTCCTTGCACAGACGGGTTTCTTAGCTTGCAGGCAACTTCTATTGTATGTTTTCGTGGCTGAAATCAAGATAGTAAAATTTCGGTTTACCACGAAGTCAATCCGCAGGATTGGCTTGCTATTTTATTTTAGACTAAGTAAGTCAATTCTGCGGATTTACGGCCTTTCCAAGAAGAACCAAAGCTGCGAAAACCACTAACAGCCATGAAATATACAGCGTGTTGTGCTTAGTTTATTTAAAGTTTATACCTTCTGCTTTGAACATTGAATCGCAGTCATAGCCACCATAATATTTCTTTTCTGCTAATGAAATAATAGTGTATGGTTTACCTTGAAAATTACCATCTGCAGAAAAATAATTCTTAGAAACTCTTTTGCCATCCTTATAAATTATAGATATAGGTGGATGAATTCGAACTAAATCTGAATTTTCAAATTGGTCAGAGGTATAGAATATACCAGACTTGTCAAATTTAATTTTCCTTGTTCTTGTAACACCAATGCTGGGTGTTATACTTTGTCCACTAGATACTTGATAAACGACTACTAGATAATCTTTATGAAAAGTGTTGGGTATAAATAATTCATTTTCAATATCATTATTCCAGGCATTGAAAAGAATAGACCCATAAATAGCTATTAACATTCCGGTTATTGAAATTATTAGCTTTTCTAAAAAAGATAAGTTTCTTCCCCAAATAGTTATAAACACTTCAATTAAAATAGCCGGAATAAGAGAGTATATAGGAATCCATATCAGAATTGCTGTGAGTAAGCTTTTGGACTGATATAGAGGTGTTAATGCAATACTCAATTCGAACAACAAGACTATAAGAATGTAAATTCTTAATGGCGTTATTTTTTTGAAATTGTTTTTCATAATTATGCACAACGGTCAAGGGTTTAATTAGGAGGGCTTAAAAGCTACTTTCCTCTCAGCCAAGACCAAATTTTGTTTAAAGGTTTATAGTTTGTTTTAGCACTATCGCCCGCTTACTTATACCCGATATTCAAACGTGCCGACTAACGGGAGACTATAAAATAAATTCTCCTATCGTCGAATTAGCAGAAGGGACAATTTTACCTGAAATCATGGGCTTAAAATTAGGATTTATTTTTTACATTAAAATGATTTTTTGAATTATTTCTTAAAGGTATGTTGAATAACGCCCTTTTATTTTTGATTTGTTTGTTTCAAACAATTTTCGGCTAATTTCATTGCCTAATTTTAAAATTTTTATTAAGCAAAAAAAAGAATTTAATAAGGAGGCTATACAGGTAATTTTTTAACTAGTTTTTATTGAGGAATTTTTTAAAAACATATAGAATTATGGTGTCTCCATTTATTATCGTTAAAGCTTTAATTAATGTTTTCAGTATAATGAAAATATTTTGTATTTTTGTAAAAATATTTCATCATGGATAGTTTGTTTGTTAGGAGCACTTATTTACAAAAAGTAGAACCTTATATTGGTAAAGAAATTATAAAAGTACTTACTGGACAAAGGCGAGTTGGAAAAACAATTTTATTAAAACAAATACAAAATTTGGTGCAACAGCTTAACAAAGAAGCAAATACTATTTACATTAATAAGGAACAAAATGAATTTAAACAGATTAAAAATGCAGATGATTTGTTTAACTACGTTGTATCGCAATTAAAGCCAAAACAAGCCAATTATGTATTTATAGATGAAATACAGGAGATAGCAGAATTTGAAATTGCCTTAAGGCAATTGTTGGTTAAAGGGGTTGATATTTATTGTACTGGTAGTAATGCCAATATGTTGTCGGGTGATTTAGCTACGCATCTTTCGGGTAGGTATATTGAGTTTCATATCAATAGTTTGTCGTACATCGAATTTATAGAAATGCACCAACTACCCAACAATAATGAAACATTAAATAAATACATACGATACGGAGGTTTACCTTATTTAGTGCACTTATCTTTAAATGATGAAGTAGTTTACGGTTATTTAAAAAGTATTTACAATACTATTATTTTGAAAGATATAGTATCTAGGTATAGCATTAGAGATGTTGATTTTTTGGATCGTTTGGTTGAATATCTATCTGATAATTTAGGTAGCTATGTTTCTTCAAATAAAATTAGTGATTTTTTAAAATCACAAAGGGTTCATTTATCGGTAAATACCGTGATGAACTATTTAAAATATCTTACCAATTCGTTTTTTATAAATAAGGTAGAACGTTTAGATATTATAGGCAAAAAAAGATTTGAAATAAACGATAAATATTTTTTTACCGATTTAGGTTTAAAACATTCCATAATTCCTTTTACAGGAGCACAAATTGGAAGTGTTTTTGAAAACTTGGTGTATAACCAATTAATATACGAGGACTATAAGGTGTTTATAGGTAAACATCAGGACAGAGAAATTGATTTTGTGGCTCAAAAAGGTAATGTAACTAAATACATTCAAGTTGCCTATCAGTTACCAGATGAAAAAGTGCGCGAACGAGAATTTGGAAACTTATTGAAGATTGAAGATAATTATGAAAAAATTGTCGTTTCAGCAGATGAATTTACCACCGATTATAAGGGGATTAAACATAAACATATTCGTGAATTTTTGTGTATGTGATACTATTATACCAATTGTATTTTAAAATTAGCTTAACGAATTTTAAAATTTACAATGCTTAATGCCGATTGTAATCAGTATAAATCATCTTTTATCAAAGAAAAAAGCTCCGAAGTTAAAACTAACCTCGGAGCTTTTTTTAAAGCTTTCGTCGACTACTCGGATAAATGTTAGTAAGAGTATTTATTATTCTATATCATATTCATAAATATATTTCTTGTCAGTCAACAATAAATGATTTTTGAAGTCAATAATTTATTCAGTCTTTTTTGAAATTTTAGTCTTAATATAATAAATATCAGAGGTATATATTAAAGTAGTCAATACAGTAATTAACATAAGGTAATAAGTTTCAGTGTTTAATAGGTGACAGTATATTTCAATTAAATACCTATGTATTAACGGTAGTTTTTATTTTTTCAAACAGGGCTAAAAATTCATTGTAGTTTTCTACTTCTTTGGGGATTCTAATTTTTTCATTATTAGTTAAAGGATTATTCTTTTTCGATATAATAACTATTTGCTCTGGTCTTATATCAACTGATTTTATATCCCTAAAATGAATAGTTGCATTGTCTTGCGAGCCATGTCGTGCTTTATTTCTAGCTAACATAAGTGAGATAAATAATTCTAATAGCGGGTTAACTTGGGATAAGTCCATATTAAACTCAATGGAGTTACTATTAATTGTAAAGTATCCACCCGACCAAATACATCTTGCCTATCCTTTTGATTTAGCGGAATTTTGCTGAAAATTATTTTTATGAAAAAATTATCGGCAAAGGAAACTAAGGAAAAAATGTTTAATCTGGTTAAGGAGT
>Ga0209358_10003241_pt1 | contig 12070 bp, 11 predicted proteins | sample LauGreFa1BDMLBSN_2_FD_187574 | JGI IMG/M metagenome (GOLD analysis project Ga0209358, IMG submission 187574) | Freshwater lake microbial communities from Lake Michigan, USA - Fa13.BD.MLB.SN (SPAdes) (version 2) | ecosystem: Environmental > Aquatic > Freshwater > Lake | place: Lake Michigan, USA...
AGCAGAGTTAATTAGCAAGACACTTCCTGCGGGGCCTGCTTTTTATCCAACAGATATGAAGAGTGATCAAGAACAAGGTCAGATTATCTGCGAATTAATCCGAGAAGCTGCACTGCGTGATGCTCTACAAGAGTTGCCACACTCAATCATGGTGACAATTGATGAGATGTCAGAACGTGAAGAAAAAGGCAGCCGACCATTTTTTGATATTCATGCGACCATCCACGTAGAACGCGATTCACAACGTGCAATTCTGTTGGGACATCAGGGTTCGCGTTTAAAGGATATTGGCACTCGAGCACGTGCAGATATCGAACGTGCAATTGGCGCCAAAGTATTTCTGGGACTTCACATCAAGGTTTCTAAAGAGTGGCAACGCGACTCGAAGATGTTAGAAAAATTAGGTTTTGGAGAAAACTAAACCGAAACCGGTTTGCGGCTTGCGAAGTAAGAACCGATTAACACCATTGGTAAACCAACCATAATTCCAAGAGTCAGTGGTTCAGACAAAATTAGTACACCAAGAAGCACTGCTACTGATGTGTTGAGATAAGTAACCAGGGAAGCGCGAGCAGGTCCGATATCTGCCATTACTTTGAAGAAGAGAACGAAAGCAAGAGCAGTGCACAAAACTCCAAGTCCAATCATGCTCCAAATAGCATTGGCTGGAATCGCCGTGGTTGGCCACTGTCTAAGGGCAAAAGGCGCAAAAAATATGGCAGAAATTCCCATGGCTACTCCGTTGAGTGCAAGACCTGAAACGCCAGGTAACTTCTTTGTGATCATGTTGACCGCATATGCATAGAGAATAGAAGCGATCAAAACCATAAAGATTGCTGTTAACGAACTGTTTCCAGTAATACTTTCGATGCCAACGAGTGCAACCAAACCTGCGAATCCAAAGATCAATCCGAATAAACGAGTGCTGTGCCATACGGTCTTATCGCCATTAATCGATGCAAATATTGTGGCCCAGATTGGAACTGTGGCAACGAGCAAACCCGCTAACCCTGATGTGATGTCTTTTTCAGCTGTTGAAATTAAATACCAAGGCCCAATCATTTCTGCGAGGGCATATGGAATTACGTATCTCCAGCCTCTAAGAATTTCGCGCACAGTGCCTTGTTTTAAGGCGATAGGAATGAGAAGGGCTGCACCGATTACAACTCGGCCAAACACGATGACAGATGGCGTGAAAGTATCGACTGCAACTTTCATGAACAAGTATGGAATTCCCCATAAGAAGCCAACGATTAGAAACAACGTGAGTGAGCGACGATTCAATTAATCACCAAGTCTCTGTTTGATCGCCTTGCTCGCGATATTAACGCTTAATTCGGCCACTAATTTCGAGTTGACCATGGTTGAAGGCTAGACTGTGCACATCAGCGTTGACAAATCCGAGAGAATATTTTTAGGAGTTTTTTAGATGCGCATCGGCGTTCTAACAGGTGGCGGAGATTGTCCTGGACTAAACGCAGTTATTCGCGCGGTAGTTCGCAAAGGTGTAAAAGAATACGGTCACGAATTTGTTGGCTTCCGTGATGGTTGGAAGGGGCCGCTTGAAGGCCTGACAATGCCGTTAAATTTAGAAGCAACTCGTGGCATTCTTCCGCGCGGTGGAACAATTCTTGGATCTTCTCGAACTAATCCTTTTAAGATTGAAAATGGCGTAGAAAAGATTAAAGAGAATTTATCGAAGATGGGCATTGATGCGCTCATTGCAATCGGCGGAGAAGATACCCTCGGTGTAGCAACAAAACTTGATGCCCTCGGCGTAAACGTCATCGGTGTTCCTAAGACAATTGATAATGACCTCAATAACACAGATTACACATTTGGATTTGATACATCAGTAAACATTGCTGTCGAAGCAATTGATCGCCTGCACACAACAGCAGAATCACATCACCGTACTTTGATTGTTGAAGTAATGGGTCGCCATGCTGGTTGGATTGCATTGCACTCAGGTCTTGCCGGTGGCGCAACATGCATTTTGATTCCCGAAGTTCCATTCTCCGTGGAGAAAGTCTGCGAATGGGTTGAATCACGTTATAAGTCACACTTTGCACCAATTATCGTCATTGCTGAAGGAGCGGTTCCACAAGAAGGCGACATGGTTACCAAAGATCAATCACTGGATGCATTTGGTCACGTCAAGCTTTCAGGAATTGGCGATTGGCTAGCTGGACAAATTGAATCAAGAACTGGAAAAGAAGCGCGCACGTCAGTACTCGGTCACATTCAACGCGGTGGCACTCCAACTGCTTTCGACCGTGTTCTTGCTACACGTTTTGGTCTGCACGCAATCACAGCAGCCCACGAAGGTGATTGGGGCACAATGGTTGCCCTGCACGGAACCAATATTGTGCGCGTTCCACTTGCTACAGCGACAGAAAAACTCAAAACAGTCGATTTAGCCCTCTACAAGGAAGCTGAGATCTTCTTTGGATAATTCGCCTTCGCGAATAGACCAAAGTTCTCTACCCTTATCCCTATGAACTCTTCACTCGATAATCTCTTTACGCCTGGACTCGTTGCGGCGCAACAACCTCAATGGCCAGGTGGAAATGATGGAGCAGCAGTTAAATCTGCAGTGCAAGAGTTGAAATCTTTACCTCCACTTGTATTTGCTGGAGAGTGCGATGATCTTAAGGCGCGTATTGCATTAGCTGCCGAAGGAAAAGCGTTTTGGTTACAGGGTGGAGATTGCGCGGAAACTTTTGCAGCAGCAACTGCAGATTCAATTCGCAACCGAATCAAAACCATCTTGCAGATGGCAGCAGTGCTTCAGTACTACTCATCTATTCCAGTGGTAAAAGTTGGACGCATGGCGGGTCAATTCGCCAAGCCGCGATCAAATGATTTAGAAACTCGTGGCGACGTAACTCTGCCTGCATACCGCGGAGATGCAGTAAACGATCTTGAATTTACCGAAAGTGCACGCACTCCAGATCCTCAGAGATTAGTGCGCGTCTACAACACATCGGCTGCAACTTTGAATCTAGTGCGCGCATTCACACAAGGTGGATTCGCCGATCTGCGCCGTGTTCACGAATGGAATAAAGGATTTATCCGTGACTCATCCGTTGGCACTCGCTATGAAGAGATGGCTAATGAAATTGGACGCGCACTCGCATTCATGACATCGGCTGGAGTAGATCCAGAAGCGTTCAAATCAGTTGACTTCTTCTCAAGCCATGAAGCACTCATTCTTGAATACGAAAAGGCGCTGACACGTATCGATTCACGCACTGGTGATCCTTACGATGTATCGGCGCACTTCCTCTGGATTGGCGAGCGAACACGTCAATTAGATGGTGCGCATATTGATTTTGCATCAAAGATTAAGAATCCAATTGGCGTAAAGCTTGGACCAAAATCAACTGTAGAAGATGCACTCACTCTTATTAATCGCTTGGATCCAGATCGCGAACCAGGCCGTCTTACTTTCATTACCCGCATGGGTGCATCAAAGATTCGCGAAGCGTTGCCACCTCTTGTAGATGGCGTCACAAAATCTGGTGCAAAAGTGTTGTGGGTCTGCGATCCAATGCACGGAAACACCTACGAAGCACCATCTGGATACAAGACTCGCAAGTTTGATGATGTTATGGATGAAGTTAAAGGTTTCTTCGAAGTACATAAGTCACTCGGAACTCATCCTGGCGGAATACACATCGAACTCACTGGTGATGACGTTACCGAGTGTGTTGGTGGCGGAGAACAAATCTCTGAATCAGATCTCGCATCACGTTATGAGACTGCCTGCGATCCTCGCTTGAATCACTCTCAATCTCTTGAGTTAGCCTTTTTAGTTGCTGAAATGTTGCGCGATCGCTAATTTAGCGCTGTGCCTCTTTTATTAACGTCACACAAAACACCGATAGGCACGTTAAATCTGATTGCCCACGAAGATGTATTACTCGCGGCAAACCTTTCGACTGTAAGTGCCCTCAAAGCTTCTCTAGATGTCGCCGATAAAGCGCGTGACATAAAAGAAGTGAAGTCAATTCCAGTAGTTTCAGAGTTAATCTCTGATTACTTTGATGGAGATCTAACTGCGCTGGATGCAATCAAAGTCCGGCAACCGGGTGCTTCATTTTCACAGGCAGCATGGAAGGCAATGAGAAAAGTTAAGGCTGGTAAAACTCTTTCGTATGCAGATTTGGCTAAACGCGCAGGTTCACCAGCTGCAGTGCGGGCTGCAGGAAGTTCATGTGCAAAGAATGCAATTGTTTTGGTGGTCCCATGTCATCGAATAGTTAAAACTGGGGGAGCACTTGGAAATTATGCCTACGGGTTAGGCAAGAAAGAGTGGCTCTTACGCTTTGAGGCAGCGCTTTAGTATTTCGATTGCTTCATCTGTTTGTGCGTCATCAAAATCTAAATGTGTCACTAATCTGGCGTACTTGGGACCAAGTGCGCTGATCCACAATCCATTTTCCTTACACTTTGCCGCAAAATCTGCGGCGCTAAATGCGAAATTCGATAAATCAAGACCAACGATGTTGGTATCAACAGTTGCAGGATCTATCAGAGATGAATCAACGCTTGCCAGAGCAACTGCTATTTTCTTTGCACGTGCGTGATCTTCTGAGAGTCGGTTGATGTTGTGATCAAGTGCGTAATGACCAGCTGCTGCAAGAATGCCAATTTGTCGCATTCCACCGCCGTAGCGCTTACGCCAGACACGAGAGCGAGCAACCATCTCTTTGCTTCCAAGAACTAGCGAACCAACTGGTGCACCAAGGCCTTTTGAAAGACAGACGCTAATTGTTTGAAAGTACTTTCCGTACTCAGCAAAGCTAACCCCACTTGCGACGTGAGCATTCCAAATACGAGCACCATCTAAATGAAGAGCAACGCCAATTTCATCCGCACCTTTTTTAAGTGAAGCAATTTCAGAAATCGGTTGAACTGTTCCTCCGCCAAAGTTGTGGGTATTTTCAACTGCAATTGCTGTTGTTGAAACTAGGTATGGTCCAGAGTTTGGACGAGCTATTTCGAGTGCGTCACTGGCTTTGAGTAATCCATTTTTTGCTGGCCATGTGCGAGTAGTTATGCCGGAGAAAACTGCCGCCGCACCGAGTTCGGCACGAACAATATGTGAATTTGTTTCAGCGATTAACTCTTCGCCTGGTCCGACTAGAGATCTAATTGCTAGTTGATTAGCAAGAGATCCAGTTGGTGAAAATAGAGCGGCTTCTTTACCAAAGAGGGCTGCAACTCGTTCCTCGAGTGAGTTAACTGTTGGATCATCGCCGTAAACGTCATCTCCAACAGGTGCTGATGCAATTGCATCTCGCATCGCTTGTGAGGGTTTAGTTACGGTATCTGAACGCAGGTCAATTGCCATGGTTTATTTTCTCACGATTCTTTGATGACAATGACATACATTGCGATGACAACGAGAATTCCACCGATGGCTGTTTGAAGAGTCAGGCTTTCTCCACCAAATAAAATGGCAAATACTGCGGCAAAGACAACTTCCATTGTAAGAATGACAGCAACCTTTGTTGTACTCATGTGAGCTTGTGACCACGTTTGAACCATAAATGCAACGGCCGTACACACCACCGCTGTGAAAACTACCGTAGCCCACACACCCCAATCAGGTGGAGGTGAGTATCCACCCTCTGCAATCGATGCAATTCCGGTAAGCAAGGCACACATTGCTAATTGAACAACCGTCATTGCATACGCATCACGACCAGCACTCCACTTGCCAAGTGAAATTATGTGCGCTCCAAAACAAAATGCGCATGCAAGGATAAGCAACTCGCCAAAGCCAATCGACCAACCTCGAATTGAAAGCAAAGCTAAACCAATTGTGGCTAGGGCTACGCAACCCCATGTGAGAAGGGTGACTCGAGTTTTTAATATGAGAGCTGCAATCAGGGGAGTAAAGACAACATATAACCCAGTTATGAAACCAGTAATTGCTGCGCCAGTGCGTTCAAGGCCTAGCGTTTGCAAGATATAACCAACGCCAAGAAATGTACCGGCGAAAGCCGAACGAGTAACTAGATCTTTATTAAATAGCTTAAATACCTGCGGCCTCAAGACAATCATCACAACGACAGCTAGAGCAAAGCGACTAAAGAGAAAGTTATTAACGCTCTGCCTTGCAATAGAATCTTTCATAATTACGAAAGCCCAACCCCACGAAGCTGCAACGAGCAGTAGTGCCCATGGAGCTAATCTAATTTTTGTTGCGTGCTGTGTGCTCATCCGCGCAACTTCTTAAGCAGAGTTACTTCTGGACCGTGTTTTTCTTCCAATCCCGGTGTTTCAAGAATCAGTGGAGCATTTGCTACGGCCGGGTGCGCCAGCAATTCCTTAAAGGGGTCGAGTCCGATGTGCCCATCACCCAGATTTTGGTGGCGATCTTTAAGTGCTCCGCAGACATCCATCGAATCATTTGCGTGTACTAATTGAAAACGCTCGATACCGGCGATTTCAATGAGTAAGTCAATAGTTGCAGTCATTCCACCCTTTATTGAAATGTCATGCCCGGCAGCAAAGACGTGACAGGTGTCCAAACAGATTCCAACGCGTGGGTGATATTCGAGTGCCTTTAAATAGTTTTCTAAATCTTCAAGCTTCTTAACCAGTGATTGACCCTGCCCAGCAGTTGGTTCGAGTAGCAAATAAGGGGAGTCATCACTGAGTTTATTGAGAATCGGCATCATTCCTTCGTGAATCTGCTTCCATGCTTGCTTCACGTTATCTTCTTTAACCGCTGATCCAGTGTGAATTACTGATCCCAAAGCACCGATATCTGTTGCTCTTTTGAGTGCATACTCAGTTGCGGCCAAAGAGTTTTTATATGTGTCTTCAGTGGGTGAACCTAAGTTAATGAGAAATGGCGCGTGTACATAAACCTCTAAATCTAATTCGGCAGCTTTTTCTTTGAATTCATTATCTGCAGCTATGTTCGCATCTGGCATCGACCATTGACGTGGGTTAGATGCGAAAACCTGAATTGCTTCTGCGCCAATTGTTCGTGCGTACTCAATAGAGCGCTTTGCCATTCCACCTGTAGTTGGTGTGTGGGCTCCGATACGCGGTTTCTTCACTGGGGCTGGCATCGGCCTAGCCTACTGTGATGGTTACAACGGTGCCACGTAGGACTTTTGTGCCTATCTTCGGAGATACATTTGTCACGTACTTGACGGTTTTCTTTCCAATACTTCGAACCTTCACTTTAAGTCCCAAATCTTTCAAGGTTGCCATCGCTTTGTTCGTTTCAATCGAATAGACATTAGGAATAAAGACGAATTTAGAACCTTTTGAAACTACTAATGTAATTGTTGAGCCCTTCGGTGCACTCACAACTCCAGCAGGTGTTTGAGAAACTACAGCGCCAGCGGCAACGGTTTCGCTGTATGCAAATGAACTTTCAACGTTAAAGCCAGCTTCAGTTAATTCATTTTGTGCCTGGTCTGCGCTTTGGCCAACGTAAGTTGTAAGTGCAATTTCTTCGATGCCTTTGCTGACAAGAATGGATACTGGTGTATCTCGCTTAACCTTTTGTCCATTAGGTGGATTTGACGAAATGACTAAGCCTTTAGGAATAGTTGTATTGAATTCTTCAGAAATTCCTGCAGACTTTAATGGTTGGCTTGTAAGAACTTTTAAAGCAGCTGACGGTGTAAGTCCCGTTAAGACTGGAATCACGTAACGTTCCTGACCTTTGGACACCACCAAGTTAACTCGTCCACCAGCATCGACTTTATCGCCACCGCTTGGATCTGATTCCAAGATTTTTCCTGATGCAATGTCCTCATCAAATCGTCTCTCGATTACTTCTGATGTTAAGCCAAGGGGAGCAAGTGCTGCGTTTGCCTCCTCAATTGATGCACCAACTACTGATGGAACCACGATACGAGAGCCCGGACCGATCAGTGCATACCAACTGCCGATACCAAGTGCCACTGCAAGCGTTGCAGCGATGATGCGATTTCTTCGAACTCGTTTACTAGTTCGTCGCTTCGTTCCTGCCGTCATTTCACGTTTCGGTTTTTCCTCGGTTATTTCTCTGACCGGTTCAGGTTTAAGTTTTTTCTTCTTCATTTTCGATGACTTCTCAGAAATCTTCTGCATCGGAATATCTAATTCCAAACTTAATTGATTTCGCTTGGGATCTATTGAGCGAGCAATATCTTGAATTCCAGATAAAAACACTGCTGCATCACGTGGACGCTCATCCGGATTGGAACTTGTGGCTGCATAAATCAGATCATCGAGCTCTTTAGGAATATCTGATCTGCTCTGGCTTACACGTGGAACTCGATTGTTTACATGCATGTAAGCAATCTGAATTGGGCTATCGCCGGAAAATGGTTTTTCTCCTACAAGTAACTCATAGGCAAGAATGCCTGTGGAGTACACATCACTTCTCGCATCAGAAATTCCACGTTGAACTTGTTCTGGTGAAAGGTATGAAACACTACCGAGCACAACACTAGATTCAGCAGTGAGCGTGCTTCCAATGAGCGCACCATGGGCTAAGCCAAAATCTGCAATCTTGATACGACCATCATTTGAAATCAAAATATTCTCAGGCTTGATATCTCGGTGAATGATTCCCAATTTATGCGCTGCCGCAAGTGCACCCAAAATTGCTGTCAGATATTGCAAGGTTTGCGCTACTCCGAATTTTCCTGATTCATCTAAATATTCGCGCAGAGTGCTTCCTTCAACCATCTCCATGACGATAAAGACAGCCGGCACACCATTTGTATTCCAACCTTGATCTTGCACTGATACGGCATTGGGATGAGTAAGAGCAGCAGCAGCTTTTGCTTCTCGAATAAATCGATTAACAAAAGCTTCATCTTGCGCAAGATGCGGGTGCATTATTTTTACAGCAACTTTGCGATCTAAGCGGGTATCAAGGGCCGAATAAATGCTGGCCATGCCACCTTGGGCTATCTGGGAGATGAGTTGATAGCGCCCATCAATGAGTTCACCAGATAAATCAGACACGTGGAAATCTTAGATAAAACCCCATAGATACAAGGGTGTGGCGCGCCCAATTTATTCAGTAGTGATAACGAAATCTGCGTTTTCTTTGGCGCCAGATTGGGCGAATAGTTTGCTTTGCAACACTTGCCACGCTTTCATCTCTTCGCTTATGTGATGGCCATCTCTGTTTAAAACTCTTTCCATGCCAATGAGCGGATCAATATCCATCCAGATAGTGATTGCTCCGTGAGCGCGAATGACTCCTTGCGCACTTCCAACGCCTTCAATGATGAGTATTTCCTTTGGATCAAGCACTCTATTGTGGCCATAACAGGAGTTCGCCCAGTCATAAATTTCAACACTTACTGATTGTCCATTCTTATGGGCAGATGCAATTCTCTGAAGGTTTGTCGTTAACGTATCTCCGAGTGCATTTTCCCAACCATCGTAAATATCATCTAAACCAAGAAGATTTACATTGCGAGACGTGCTCAAATACAGAAATAAGTTTTTAGCTAATGTGCTTTTACCGCCTCCAGCTGGACCGTCAATTGCAATTAAGTGAGGTCCCGGTGAAGAGAGTAAATCAGCGAGAGCTTCGGTGAGATTCATACCAACGCTTCCACCCAAGTACAGCGATTACGGTAAATGCTGCGTACACAACAGCAGTGAACCAATAGCCTAAAACGGCGTACTGAACTGTTGCTAAAACGTTAATAGCAAACCACAGTGGCCACGCTTCATACTTCTGATGAACCATGATTACTTGCGCAAAGACGCTGCCGAGAAAAATAATTGCATCTGACCATGTTGCTGCAGCGCCCAAACTTTGCAGCACCGGAGTGAGTAGAACGAAAGCAACTGCTAAGCCTGCTGCAGAAAATGTTCGCTGCTTAGTTGAAAGTGCTGAGGGGACTGCGCCTTTTGGTCCCCACCCAAACCATCCCCAAATTGCTGCGCCGATAAAAACTATTTGAAGTGCAGCACTAGCAAAGAGATCTGCTTGATAGAAAAAGACTCCATAGAGCGAACTGCTCAGTACCCACCAAGGCCATGTAATTCTTTTGCCAGTGACACCAAGGCTTACGCCAATAAATGATGTGAGAGCTGCGGTGAATTCAAGAACTGAAACGCCATATCCCCATGCAGTAAATAAAATTGTAGACATTAGATATTTCCTTCCACGTCCGCATTACCGGACGGGTCAAGCGGTCGATCTGAATTTCAGATCCTCTCAGCCACCGTGGCTCCCGCATTACTAACTATAGGAGAAAAGTTTTTATCTTGCAGCAATGGCGCGAATAAAAGCCGGAAATGCAACCTTTAATCGTCGAGCGGTCGAAGTTTTAGCGCGCTTATTAAAGACGTCGTACCCAATTTTTTCTACTTCATCAACAATTCCACAGTACAAAGTACTGGCAGCCATGATGCATGGACGGCTAGATGCTTCCAGTAATTGAATTCCCGGTTCGGCTTCACGTTGAAGTTGCCGCACTCGTTCAATTTGAAACTTGAGCGCTGCGGTTATCTCGGGAGTGAGCTTCTTTGCATGAAGCATTTCTTGGGTTACGCCAAATTGCGCGAGCTCATCAAGTGGAAGGTAGATGCGACCACGATCTAAATCTTCGCCAACATCTCTAATGAAATTAGCGAGCTGAAAAGCGATTCCTAATTTTTTCGCTGGTTCGTAAGCGGCATCAGAGAGTGGACCCAAAATAGGCACCATCTGTAATCCAATTACCGCCGCAGATCCGTAGACGTACTCCATTAAATCTTCATAAGTTTTGTATGTACCGACTGTTAAATCCATGGTCATGGAGTGTAAGAAATCTACGAAGTGTTGCTGGGGAATATCAAATCTGCGGACAGTATCAATCAGCGCCGCTCCAACATGATCGGTACTTATCCCCGTAGAGATAGATGCCAAAACCGAGTCACCCCACGTTTTAAGGTGTGCAGCTTTTTCTTGATCACTCAGTGTTGATGCAAGATCATCAACGATCTCATCTGCATATCGAGCAAAACCATAAAGAGCATGAACAAAGGGACGCTTATGTGCAGGCAGCAACAGTGTCGCAAGATAGTAAGTTTTTCCGTGCAAAGAGTTAAGACGCTTGCACTCTTCATAGGAAGCTCGCAGAACTGGATCTTTTATTCCAGCAGCATCTAACTCATTCATTTACTTAACTGGTCCAACAATTCTCTCTGCAGCTAAGCGACCTGAGATTAAAACCATTGGAACTCCGACTCCAGGTTGTGTTCCTGAACCGGTAAAGACGATGTTTTCAAATCCACTTGCCATGTTACGTGGTCTAAATGGACCAGTTTGGAAGAACGTATGCGCGCTTGCAAATGGTGCACCGCGTTCCATTCCTTGAGCCTGCCAATCAAGAGGGGTCGTCATCACTTCAGTTTCAATTCCATCAGAGAAACCTGTGTATCCACGGTCTTCTAAAGTTTTAATCATTTGATCTCGATACGGAGCTGCTTCTTTCTTCCAATCAATATCAGCATCTAAATTCGGAGTTGGAAACAGAACGTAGTACGACTCCTTGCCAGCAGGAGCCAAAGATGGATCATCCTTTGTTGGAATTGTTACGAGCACACTCGGATCACTCATGAGAGTTTTCTTCTTAATCAACTCATCAAATACGCCATCCCATGACTCACCAAAGTGAATATTGTGATGCGCAACGTGATCGTATTTCTTGGATGAGCCAACGAGCAGAGTCACACATGATGGGGAATAGCGAAGACGCTTGACTGACAGTGGAGTTTTTCCAAGAAGATCGCGCCATGCCACAGGTAAATCAGGGTTAAGAACCAATGCATCACACTCAATGCGTTGACCAGTATTTGTTATGACGGCTTTCGCGCGGCCATTAGCTGTTTCGATTTTTTCAGCAGTTGTGTTGTACATAAACTCGACACCGTGCTTTTGCGCTGCCGCAGCAAGTGCACGTGGAACAGCATGCATTCCACCTTTAGGAAAGAAGACGCCGTTAACAGAGTCCATGTATGCAATAACCGCATAAATCGCTAGCGCTTGTTGTGGGCTCACACCGGCATACATTGCCTGGAATGAATAAACCTTTTG
>Ga0209358_10003242_pt1 | contig 12068 bp, 11 predicted proteins | sample LauGreFa1BDMLBSN_2_FD_187574 | JGI IMG/M metagenome (GOLD analysis project Ga0209358, IMG submission 187574) | Freshwater lake microbial communities from Lake Michigan, USA - Fa13.BD.MLB.SN (SPAdes) (version 2) | ecosystem: Environmental > Aquatic > Freshwater > Lake | place: Lake Michigan, USA...
CAACCAATGCAAGCACAAGCAAATCAAAAAAAGAAATTTTTGAAGCAACCACCTATCCATTAGGTGCCATGGGCTCGGGCTCGGATTACTCTTCCTTCATACAGCATATAGGCGTTCCTTCATTAAATATTGGTTACGGTGGTGAAGATGCGGGCGGCGAGTATCATTCTATTTATGATTCTTATGATCACTACGCGCGATTCAAGGATGCAGAATTTAAATATGGCGTAACCCTTGCTAAAACATCAGGACGCGCAGTGCTTCGTTTGTCAGAAGCAGACGTACTTCCTTTTGATTTCAATGCATTACATAAAACCATCAAAGGATATATTACCGAGTTAGTTTCGAATGTAGATGCGCTTCGCGAAAAAGCGCAGGTGGAAAATGATTTGATTAAAAATAATGCATATACAATTGCAGCCGATCCAACAACCAAATTAGCAACACCTACATTATTAACTGAGGTTCCTTTTGTTGATTTTTCTTCTCTATTAAATGCATTAGCAACATTAGAAAAATCGGCACAAAAATTAGAACAATTAAAAGCAGGGGCAGATGCAAATAGATTAGCTGCAATTAATGCAAAAATATATTCAGCGGAACAATCCTTGTTACTCCCCGCTGGTTTGCCCCGCCGACCATGGTATAAACATAGTTTGTATGCACCAGGATTTTATACGGGTTATGGTGTAAAAACAGTACCGGGTGTTCGTGAAGCCATTGAACAACAAAATTGGCCTGAAACACAACAGCAAATAACCGCAGTAGCAAATGCAATAAATAAATTTTCTTCTTATTTAGATGCACTATAGGGTGTAAATTTGCCAATGCCGTTTCAACTTCAATCTAGTTATACACCTTCTGGTGATCAGCCTGCAGCAATTGCACAGCTAACCGAAGCGGTGCAAGCGGGTGATCGTTATCAAACTTTATTGGGTGTAACCGGAAGTGGTAAAACATTTACCATTGCGAATTTGATTCAAAATGTGCAAAGACCTACACTTATATTAACGCACAATAAAACATTGGTTGCGCAATTATATGGTGAGTTCAAACAGTTTTTTCCGAACAACGCAGTAGGCTATTTTGTTTCCTATTATGACTATTATCAACCAGAAGCTTATTTACCAACTTCGGGTGTTTATATTGAAAAGGATTTAAGTATTAACGAGGAATTAGATAAACTACGACTTCAAGCCACTGCGCATTTATTAAGTGGTCGTCGAGATATTATTATTGTTGCCAGCGTGAGTTGTATTTATGGAATGGGGAATCCTACTGAATATGAAAATGGAATTATTCGTATTGAAAAAGGTATGGTGATTTCCAGACAAGCATTTTTACATGCATTGGTCAATAGCTTATACCACAGAACAGTCACTGAATTTGATCGTGGTGGTTTTAGGGTACAAGGAGACACGGTAGATATTCGATTACCTTATGTTGATTATGGCTACCGCATTACATTTTTTGGAGATGAAATTGAATCCATAGAAAGCATTGAAATAGAGACAGGCAAAAGAATTGAGGAGATGGAGAATGCGGCAATTTTTCCTGCGAACTTATATCTCGCGCCGAAAGAAATGGTGCAACAAATAATTTATGAAATTCAAGATGAGGTGCGGGCGCAGGTGGAGTACTTCAAAAATGTGGGAAAGCACATTGAAGCGCAAAGGATTAAAGAACGCGTTGAGTATGATATTGAAATGATTAGAGAATTGGGTTATTGTTCCGGCATTGAAAACTATTCTCGATTTTTTGATCGCCGCAAACCTGGCACGCGACCCTTTTGTTTGTTGGATTATTTCCCTAAGGATTTTTTATGTGTCATTGATGAAAGCCATGTGACAATACCACAAATATCTGGCATGTATGGTGGTGACAGAAGCAGAAAGATGAACCTGGTTGAATATGGATTTAGATTACCGAGTGCTATTGACAACCGACCTTTGAATTTTAATGAATTTGAAAATATCATTGGACAATCTATTTTTTTAAGCGCCACACCTGGCGAATATGAATTAGAAAAGACCGCTGGATTAATTGTGGAGCAGGTAGTACGACCAACGGGTTTATTAGATCCGCCCATTGAAGTTAGACCAACAAAAAATCAAATTGACGATTTATTAGATGAGATAGCGAAGCAAGTAGAAATGGGCGACCGAGTTTTGGTGACTACACTTACTAAAAAAATGGCGGAGGAAATGGATCGTTATTTGGTACGCATACAAATAAAATCAAAATACATACATAGTGATATTGATGCGCTTGAACGTGTTGAAATTTTAAGAGAATTAAGATTGGGCGTGATTGATGTATTAGTGGGTGTCAACCTTTTAAGAGAAGGGCTTGATTTACCGGAAGTTTCCCTAGTCGCGGTGTTAGATGCAGACAAAGAAGGGTTTTTAAGAAATGAAAAGTCGCTCACCCAAACTGCAGGTCGTGCAGCCCGTAATGTACGTGGTCGAGTAATTTTTTATGGCGATCAAATTACCAAAAGTATGCAGCGTACCATTGATGAAACCAATCGTAGGCGCGCAAAACAAATGAAATACAACGAAGAACATGGTATTACTCCAACTACGATTATTAAAAGTATAGAACAGGTGATGCAACAAACTTCGGTATTAGATATTAAAGGTTTTACACTTAATAATATTAATGTACGTACTTCGGATGAACTTGAAATGGTGGCCGATCCAGAAAGTATTTATCAAACGATACCACAAATTGAAAAGGCGATTGCGCAAACCAAAAGACAAATGGAAAAATTTGCGAAGGCACTTGATTTTATGGAAGCTGCTAAGTTGCGCGATGAAATGTTCCGACTAGAAGCACAGTTAGCAGGAATGAAAAAGAAATAGTGCGTATTATTTACAGTGCTAAACATCACTAAATAACGAATTGCGGGCTTAAAAAGCTTTAATTTTACAATGACTATGACTTCTTTATTTGAATCTATATACAATGGCTTACTGCAAACAAGCTGGTTAGAATTAATCGCGGTTATTGCTGGTATTGCTTCTGTATGGTATAGCAGAAAAGAAAGCATTTTAGTATATCCAATAGGCTTAATCAACACGACCATCTATATCTACCTTAGTTTTAAAGGACATTTATTAGGTGAGGCTAGTGTTAATTTATATTATACCCTTATGAGTTTGTGGGGTTGGTATTTGTGGACAAGAGTAGACCCCAATAAGCATACTATCATTTTACAAATTACCAAAAGCAATGCGCGTGATTGGATTCATCAAGTACTATTTTTTTTAGCCTTTTATTTTTCGCTTTATTTTTCACTCACGTATTTAAAAAAGGAATTTGCTCCCGAAGCCATTCCATGGGCGGATGCGCTTGCGAGTGCTGCAGCCTATACGGGTATGTGGCTAATGGCAAAGAAAAAAGTAGAGAGCTGGATTTGGTGGATCATTACCAACATTGCATCAATACCATTATACTTTATAAAAGGATATACGTTTACCAGTGTTCAGTTTTTAGTATTATTAGTCCTTGCCGTTGCTGGTTTAAAATCATGGAATGACAAAGCAAAAAATAATGTTATAAACGCAGTACTGTAATTATATTATTTTAAACGCATTTAAGCAATGAGTAACGCTATACAAAAAATTGTAGTACTGGGTCCCGAATCAACAGGGAAATCCACACTTTGTGAACAGTTGGCAAATCATTACAATACATTGAACTGTCCTGAATATGCGCGACAATTTTTGTCTGAAAACGGTGTAAAATATAATTACACTGATTTATTAACAATTGCTAAGGGGCAATTAACATTAGAGGACAACTTTACACAACTAGCGATAGAAAATAAAAAAAACATGTTAGTTATTGACACTGATATGTATGTTATGAAGGTTTGGTGTGAATATGTGTTTGATAACTGCCCTACTTTTATTTTAGAACAAATAAATGCGCGTAGCTATGATTATTACTTATTGTGCGATATAGACCTGCCATGGACTGCAGATGAAATGCGCGAATATCCCGATAACAAACCAAGACTAGAATTATTCCAAATTTATAAGGACCTATTAATTAATCAAAACACACCCTGGGGTATTGTAACCGGGATGGGAGACGAAAGGACTAAGAACGCAATACAGCTAATAGATAAAAATTTGAAATAGTAAACGCAAGCTAATTTTTTAAAAGCGCACGTATATCTTCATCGCCTTCAATATTATTCATCTCTCTTAAAATTTGAGGATAACGCCATGACACTCTTCTTGTCATTGGTCTTGCAGTAAACTTTTTTGGATTCGGAAAGCCTGCAACAATCATTGCCGCCTCGGCCCTGCTTAAATTTTTTGCTGACTTATGAAAGTAATGTTGTGCGGCAGCTTCTACCCCAAAACAACCTGGACCTGTTTCAATTACATTTAAATACACTTCTAAAATTCTTTTTTTACCCCAGACCCATTCAATTAAAAATGTAAAATATACTTCTGGTATTTTTCTGATATACTTATCATATCTACCACCTTGCCATAAAAAAACATTTTTTGCTGTTTGCTGTGTTATCGTACTAGCACCACCACCTATCGGAATTTTCGATTTTTTCTTTTTCTTTTTTGGTCGCAAACTTTTTTCAATCGCATCCCAATCAAAACCACTATGGTCCGTAAAGGATTGGTCCTCGCTAGCAAGCGCCGCTAATTTAATATTATAGGACATTTCATTCCATGAAACATAATCTCTTTTCAAACCTAGCCCAAATGCATTTGTTAATTGCGTAATGGTAATAGGCGGCTCCACCAACTTTATGATAATTACATAAATAAGGGAGCTAATAAATAGATAAATAAAAAATCGGTAAATTTTTTTTAACACAAGCAGCTATTAAAGTATTTCCAAACTAAATCTTTTTCCAATAGGTCGGTAATTTGGATTTGCTTTTCGCAATAATCTCCCAGCAACCACAGCTACCGCACCACCAATTAGTTTTGGAATATTTTTTTGTTCTAATATAGGATCATTCTTAATTAAGCTGTTAATAACATTCAATAATACATATCCAGCGCCACCTACTTGTAAAGCCGCACCATTCGTGACAACGCTATTATAATGTCCCCTATCTTTTGCAAAGGCTTTAATTTCATTTATATGGAGTAACATTTTTCCCAATTTAAGTGTGTCCTCGCCATAAGTGCCAAACATGGTCATTACTCTTTGTAAGGCAAATTGATTTATTTGAATTGTATCTTCCTTAATTGCAGAAATATAACCTGTTAGCCACTGATCATTACTAAATTGAAAGTTAATGTAATTACCCACCGAAAAGGAGCGAATGGTAACCCCTCTCTCTTTAAGTAATAGCAAGCGTCCTGTTTGTGCGCTTAAGCTAACAGAAAAAAAAGCAATGCAGATTAAAAAAAGAAGTGATTTTTTATTCATAATAGCAATTTACAATAAAGGCGCGGTTTAAAAAAGTAATTCACAACAGAATCCAAGTCTATTCATTAATATTTTTAATGCGCCAATAAACAATGCTGCGCTAAATACAAGTATTATGATAGCGGAAAGTCGATTTATCCAAATCAAATTCTTCTCCGTTAAACTTGGTCGTAATCTGCTAGCTAAAGCCACTTTAATTAAATCTGATAAAAGCAAAAAAACTAAGCAGGTAGTAAAAACGATGAATTTGTATTGAACAGGATTGTTTGTTTCGGCTGCGCTAGCTCCAATGGCGGCTGTCCATGCAAACCAAAATATAAACACACTTGGATTTAGGGTATTCATCAAAAATCCCGATATATATATTCCTAGATAATCTCTTTTTCTAAAAACCTTTTCTTCCCCATTTTCATCAGACTCAATTTTTATCTTTTTAAAGAACAAAGTATATAAGCCCAACAACAACAGAAATCCTGCACCAGCCATGGCGATAAATGCCTTATGATCTAATACCAATAAAAAAATGTTCGTAAAAATATTCGCTATGAGCAATAGTCCAATATCACTGGTTGAAACACCTGCAACGAAAAGATAACCCGCCTTCCGACCATTCGTAATACTTTGTTTTAGGATAGCAAAAATGACAGGACCCAATGAGATACTTAAAATAAGCCCCAACAACAACCCTTTAATAATAGGAGCTACCATTTTATTTATTTTGTATAAAAATTTCCCAATCTTTTAATATATCTCCCTTTAATACTCTTGGAAATTTATGTTGTCCTCCTATCTTTCCCTTGGCTTGCATAAAATCCATAAATACATTTTCTTTTAAAACTGTAACACGTATTCTTTTTAATGCACTTTTTCTCTCTATTGCATAATCGTCATTGAGCGCAATTAATTTTTCATCAATTGCTTTTGCTAAAGCAGCCCCATCAACTTCTTGATCACAAGCAACGTACCAATGATGTCCAAATAAGGAATCTACATTTTCACCTCGAACACCATATTCAGGAATGGATAAATTAAACTCTTCACTCACCAAATGAATCGCTTTATTCATATTGTCAACACTTAAGTGTTCGCCAACAATACTTAAAAAATGCTTGGTTCTTCCTGTGATGATAATTTCCGCATTTTCTTTATCAACAAATCGAACTGTATCTCCAATTAAATAACGCCATGCACCCGCATTGGTGCTAATCAATAATGCATAGTTCTTGCCTTCTTCTACTTCGTGTATCATTAGCGCTTCTGGATTTTTGACCATTTCTCCATCCGCATCAAAATTATTTTCATCAAAGGGTACAAATTCAAAAAAGATATGTTGATTGTACGAAAGACGCATGCCTTTTGCGTTTTGTTTGTCCTGCCATGCTAAAAATCCCTCACTAGCTAAATAGGTTTCCACATAGGTAATGGGCTTGCCTAATAATTTTTCAAAACCCACTTTATAAGGTTCAAAGCTTACGCCACCATGAACAAAAAAAGTCAAGTTGGGCCAAATCTCATGAATATTTTTGACCTTATATTTCTCAATCACCATTTCAAGACACATTTGAATCCAAGCAGGCACACCCGCTAAAAAACCAATATCCCAGTCGGGTGCCTTTTCAACAATATCAACCAATTTTTTATTCCAATCTTTTTCTTTGGCTATTTTTTTACCTGGTTTATAAAATGGCTGAAACCAAAAAGGTGATTTTTTAGCAGTAATGCCACTTAGGTCTCCTGCATAATAACCAGGCCCTTTTTGTAAATCGGTGCTACCACCAAGGGTGAGCATTCCACTTCCAATAGAGCTAAGTGATATTCCCTGATAGGTTAATAAGCTAAGTAATTGTTTGATCATGATCACCTTATTACCCTTTAGCAAATCATTAGTGATAGGAATATATTTACTTGCCGACTCGCTGGTGCCGCTACTTAATGCGAAATACTTAATTTTTCCTGGCCAACAGATATCCTCTTTTCCATCAAGGGTTTGATACCACCATTCCTTATAAATTTTATTGTAATTATAGGTAGGTACATTTTGTTGAAAGGCTTTACCAGGATGTCTGCTTAATAAAATTTGTTCAAATTTATTTTTTTGGCCAAATGCGGTATATCGCGCGCGACGTAATAATTTTTTTAATACGCGAAGCTGTGCCCTTTTTGGACTTTTTTGGGGGATACCCAAGGCCTTGCTAATCGTTTTGGGTAAATTAATCTCGAAAATTGGCATCTACAGAATCGTTTTATATTTTAAAGATTATTCGCAAAAATAGGAATGTTATTCGAGTAAACGACCCTACTTTTGCATATGTTTAAAAATACACTTTTACAAGCAACGGAAGCGGGCGCAGTGGAGCTTAGGCGCTTTTTTAACGGTTCCTTCACCATTTCTAGTAAGGCCAGTATCAATGATTTAGTGACGGAAGCAGATCATGCTTCTGAAAAAGCAATTTTTAGTGTAATTCAAAAAAATTTCCCGGATCATTTTATATTAAGTGAAGAAACGGGCGCGCTCCCGCAAGATTCTGATTATAAGTGGATAATAGATCCCATTGATGGCACTATTAATTTTGCAAATGGTATTCCTATATGTTGTGTAAGTATTGGTTTGGAACACAAGGGACAAATGATTTTGGGTGCGGTGTATAATCCTTTCATGAACGAAATGTTTATTGCAGAGCGCGGACATGGAGCAACCTTGAATGATAAAAAAATTCAAGTAAGTGATAAGTCAGATTTATTAACAAGTTGTTTAGTCACTGGATTTCCCTATCAATATTTAGATACCGCAAATGGCCCTTTACAAATTTTTGAAAAATTAATTCGCAAGGCCATTCCCGTTCGTCGATTAGGAAGTGCCGCACTTGATTTGTGTTGGACAGCGGCAGGCAGGTTTGATGGTTTTTATGAACACAAGCTACAAGCATGGGATAGCGCAGCTGGATTTTTAATTGTAGAAGAAGCAGGCGGTAAGGTCACGGATTTACAAGGAAATCCTTATACACCCTACAATCCAGGTATCATTGCTACCAATGGAAAAATTCACGAACAACTACAGTCAGTTATTAACGGAGGAACACTTTAATATTTTTTATGTCAACAGAAAGAACAGAAATTGAAAAACTAGGCGAGTTTGGTTTGATTGATCATCTCACCGAAAATTTTGAAATTCAAAATGTATCCACTGTGTTATCCATTGGAGATGATGCTGCTGTGATTGATCATTTTGGAAAACAAACAGTAATTACGACTGATTTATTAATTGAAGGAGTTCACTTTGATTTAATGTATACACCTTTAAAACATTTAGGATACAAAGCGGTGATTGTTAATTTAAGTGACATTTATGCAATGAATGCGCAACCCACGCAAATCACGATGAGCATCGCTTTTAGCAATCGCTTTAGTTTGGAAGCATTAAATGAATTTTATGATGGTGTACATCACGCATGTGAATTATATGGTGTTGATTTAATAGGGGGTGATACAAGTACTTCTCAAAAAGGATTCATCATTTCTGTTACAGCGATTGGCGAAGTAAGCCCAGATAAATATGTAAAACGTAGCACTGCCGAAAGTGGCGATTTGATTTGTGTATCTGGTGATTTAGGCGGCGCCTTTTTGGGATTGACTTTAATGGAACGCGAGAAACAAATATTTTTAGAAAACCCACAAGTACAACCGACATTAGAAAACGAAGATTATATTGTTGGAAGGTTGTTGCGACCAGAAGCAAGAAAAGATATTTTAGATATACTTGAACAACAGGAAATACTTCCTACTTCGATGATGGACGTCAGCGATGGTTTAAGTAGCGATGTATTGCATTTGTGTAAACAAAGCAATTTAGGTTGTCGTATTTATGAAGATAAAATTCCTATTCATGAGGATACAAAAGCTGCAGCATTTAAGTTTGGCTTGGATCCAACGGTATGCGCATTAAACGGCGGCGAGGATTATGAATTATTATTTACCATGAAGCAATCCGATTATGATAAAATCACTTTGCAAGAAGAAATTAGCGTGATTGGCTATATGTGTGATGCTGATGAGGGCACCAAAATTATTACAAAGGGAAAAAATGTTTTTGATATTACCGCACAAGGCTGGAATGCATTTGGCAACAAAGCATAATTATACTAGCAAGTAATCAATTTTATTATACGTCGATCTGCATGTAAACAAAGCAGGTCGGCGTTTTCATTTACAGCAATCTTTCCTGTTATTTCTGCACGCTTCATCACCTTTGCAGGATATAAGCTACACATCCTTACTGCCTCGCCTAAATCAATACCTACTTCGTTAATTAAGTTATTGACTGATTTTAGTTGGGTTAAAGAAGATCCACTTAACACACCCGCACTTTCATACTTATCTCCTGCTATTTGATGTTGGTATATTCCTACACTTGTTGTGGTGACCGCATCTGTTATACAAAACAAGCGTTCGCCCATAATTTTTTTTGCAATTTTTATTGCGTTGAAATCAACATGATAACCATCGGCAACCAAACTACATGCCACTTTATTATGATTAAAAATTGCACCTACCATTCCTGGTGAACGATGTTGCAATGCACTCATGGCATTAAATAAATGAGTGGCTACTGTAATATTATTATTAAATGCTTGGGTAGCTTGTTCATAAGTGGCGTCGCTATGACCAGCTGAAACTACGATACCATTATTTTCAATTAAATCAATAATAGATGCATCCACCATTTCTGGCGCAAGTGTAATCATACTAATATGATCTTTGCCGTAATCCAATAAGTCCTGTGCCTCTTTTAATGTTGGTTGATGTATATGTTCATTCGAATGTGCGCCTTTTTTTAGTGGATTAATCCAAGGCCCTTCAATATGCAATCCTATGCAACCCTTGCCACCATTAGCTTTGTAGTCGCGAACGGCATCAATACATTTATAAATTACCCCCCAACTTTGGGTTGCCAAGGTTGGCTGAAAATAGGCGGTACCACTTGCCAAACAATAATTATAAATTTTTTGAATGGTATCGGCGGTTGGAAATTCAGATAATAATTTTTCATCCGCACCATAAATTTGTAAATCAATCAATGCGGGAACTATCAGCGGTATTGAATTTTTATGATCATACCCCTCTTTTTTTATATGCGTTATTTTTCCGTTTTCAATTACGATAACGCACTCCGAAATCCAATGTTCTCCGGTAAATAATTCTTGAACCGATAAAATTTGTTGCATTATAATTCAATATTAAAAAAATCAGCGTTTTTCCAAAAAGGAAATTGCTCCCTCGTTTTTACTAACTCTTCTTTTTGAAGCGTAATATGAAAAACATCTTCCTCGTAAGCGCAGTGATATAAAACCTCGCCTAGTGGTCCTACCACCATACTATCGCCACTATGCATCATATTTTTACCATCTAACCCAACCCGATTCACGCCAATGGTGTAGCATTGGTTTTCAATGGCGCGTGCTGTCAGTAAGGTTTTCCACGCATGGTTTCTTTTTTCAGGCCAATTAGCAACATACAATAATACATCATATTCTAAGCCTGCAACATTTGCATTTTCAACATTAGTTTCCCCACTTGTTGTTGCTAATTGTTGGCGTGCCCAAACTGGGAAACGCAAATCAAAACAAATTTGTAAATTAATTTTCCAACCTTTAACACTTGCAATTAATCTTTTATTTCCTACACTATAAAATTCATCTTCACCAGCAAAAGCAAATAAGTGTCGCTTATCGTAATAGCCTAATTGACCATTAGGTAACATCCATATTAAGCGATTATAATAGTTGCCGTTTTCTTCAATGATAACTGATCCGGTGATGATTGATTTTTTAGTCTCTGCCAATCGCTGCATCCATTGAACCGTGGGCCCTTCCATGGTTTCTGCAAATAAAGCAGGCTGCATACTAAATCCTGTCGTAAACATTTCTGGAAGTACAATAATTTCGGTAGGCTCGGCAATAGCCATAATCTTTTTAGCTAAGGCTTCGAGGTTTGCCCCCTTGTCCTCCCAATAAAGGGCAGTTTGTATTATTGTAAATTTAAGTGATGACACAGAAGATGTTTTATGCTGCATTAAAGATACTATAAACGGGGATTATTTTCCCTTATTCAATTGTTGTAAAATGGGCTGGATTAGGGCTGACTCAAAGCCGCGTTGGTATAAAAACGCCTGTGTTTTAGCCATCCGACTTAAACCCCTTTCGCCTTTAAGGCTGTTCCATTTCTTCTTGGCTAAAAATAGTAAAGTAGTATTATAGTCATCCAAGTCAATACTTTTTAACGCCTTTTTAATATTCACCGGGCTCACTCTTTTTTGCTGAAGTGCATATTGAATTTTACTTTTCCCCCATTGTTTTATTCGAAAGTGGCCTCCCGCAAAAAGGGTGGCAAATCGCTCTTCATTTAAAAAATTGTCAGTAATTAAATTGGATAAAATCTCTTCCACTTCACTTTTAGTCATGCCCAATTCGTATAGCTTATCGCGTACCTCCTGTTGGGCTCTTTCTTGATAGGCACAAAAATGCCGTATCCTTTGAATAGCCTGCTCTTTACCAATTCTAATTTTATTCATTTTGTAGATAAGAATGTCAATAAGAAATGCTAAAATAGCTTTTTAATCTTAAGATTTTGCATTAGGTTTGTCTTGTTAGAAAAGT
>Ga0209358_10003244_pt1 | contig 12061 bp, 5 predicted proteins | sample LauGreFa1BDMLBSN_2_FD_187574 | JGI IMG/M metagenome (GOLD analysis project Ga0209358, IMG submission 187574) | Freshwater lake microbial communities from Lake Michigan, USA - Fa13.BD.MLB.SN (SPAdes) (version 2) | ecosystem: Environmental > Aquatic > Freshwater > Lake | place: Lake Michigan, USA...
CTATAGAATTTAATAATGAATTATTATTATTAGTTACAGATATTATATAACATCTATTTTTAATATAATTAGTAAAATTAATAAGTTCTTCCGTATTTCCAGAATTGCTTATAATTATAATATAATCATTATCTCGTATAACTCCAAAAGTTCCATGAAAACAATCAATAGGATTTATATAATAACATTTAATACCTAAACTATTCCATGATGATACAATTTTATTAGAGACATATGCGTTTTTACCTATCCCTGTAATATAAATATTATTATGTATGTTAGAACTTAATATTAAATTTTTTAACATATTTATATTATAATCTAAATTACTACCCATATTTAAAATATTATTAATATATTTATCTAAATAATTATTATAGATATTATTATTGTTTATTGTAAAATTATTGTATAACATCATTTCATTATAATTTGTAAATAATAATTTATGATTAAAATCAATATTATTAGTATTAAAATATATAGTAGATATATTATACTTACATAATGATAAAATATTTTTAGGTGAATCTTCTATTATAATTGGATTTTTTGAATTAAAATATTTAATACATCTAAAATATCCATCAGGATGTGGTTTTTTATATTTTATATCACTATTGCTAACTATGTATGTATCTTTTAAAAAATCAAATTTATTTAAAATTAAATATAAAAAGTCAGTATTAGTAGCAGTATATATAGCTATATTTTTATTATTAGATTTTAATAAATTATAAAATATATTAAAACCAGGTATTAATTCAATATTATTAATATTATTTATTAAATATTGTTTTTTTAAATTATATATTTTTTCATATGATAAGTTATTAAAATATTCAATTAAATTATTACTAACATGCTGTTTTTCATTATATATATTTGTATCAAAATCTATTTCATAATTTAATTGCTTTAAAGAATTCTTATAAGCCATAAAATGTTCATATTCACTATTAATTATAACTCCATCTAAATCAAAAATATATAAATCAAACTGTAATATATTATTCATTTATAATATAATATAATAATATTCTTTAAATTTATATATCTATATACAAGCGCCTAAAGATTGGTAATATATATTATTTATAAAATGATAATTTTTTATAATTTTTTTCATAATGGAGATATATATTTAAATATTCCATTTTTAATATATATATCAAAACAATTAAAAACACAAATTAATTTTTATGTCAAAACATCAACAAACTTAATTGATAATACTTATATTAATTTATTACCAATAAATAATTTATTGAGTAATTTAAACATAAATATTAATTATAATAATTTATTACATACTGATATAATAAATATTGATAAAAATATATTAATTAATAATTGGATACACCCCTATTGGAAATATAACAAAGATTATAAATTAAATATTGATGGCTATTTAGATATATATAATAATCATATTTTTCCAAAAATAGGAGTACCTAATAACTATGACATTTATAATTTTATACCAAATATAATATATCCAAATATTAAGGAAAATATAAATATAGATAATAATAGTGTATTAATATGTAATGGTAGATGTTTATCTGGTCAAATGCCAGATTTTTCAATGGATGAATTAATTATACAATTACAAAAAAATTTTACAGTTGTAACTACACATAAATCATATATTAACAATGTTACATCATTTGAAGAAATATATCCATTTGATAACAATATATCAAATTTACCTATAATATATCATTATGCTAAATATTTTAAATATATTATAGGTAAAGATAGTGGGTTATTTCAATGGTGTTTTAATATTAATACTATTGATACTAAATATATTTATATTAAAAAAGATTGTATTAATAATAGAGAACCACCTGTTAGTCATATTTTTAAAAATATAGAATATATTAATTTTAATTCTAATAATAGTATAATGTTTAATCATATATTAGATATTATTAACTAATACATTCATTTAAAACTTAAATCCAGCAAGAATCATAATATCTTTACCTACAATATTCTCTCCAACAATGCGCCCCGTTGAAATATCTCTAACACCACCTAATTCACCAAATCCTGCTGTTGCCTTTACAGAATATAATAGATATTTACCTTGTTCCCTTGCCGCCTCTACTATTTTATGGAATCTCTCGTCTTTATTCCATCTGTATTTCAAAGCATCCATGAGGACTTTATCTTTAATAGGAATCCATTTACTGTCATCAAATACAACTCTATATTGATTAAGATATGTTTTCATCATTTTCTTTTTAATTTCAGCTGATTCATCTGCTAATAGTTCATAATCGCGTGATGTTTCAGGTTTAATACCACCTTCAAGACGGCGTTTATTAAGGAATCCTTGATGAATACTACCTGTTGTGCTCATTAAACTCTTTGCCATTTCAGGTTTATTAGAAGCCAATTTGAACTTCATACCAGCTATATAATGTTCTACGCTTGGATATACTACAGTAGAATCTTCAGGGTCAGGGATAGGGAAAGGTGCTGATAATCCAAGCCAGCGACCAGCATTCATATCGCGAATCTTAAGGATATCTGCTTGACGAGCTTCAGGTCCAAAGCGGAAAATTTCTCCTTCAGAGAATTTCTTATCAGTAGGAGGTAAACGAGCACCTGTTTCAGCTTCTACATTCTTTTCCTCAACTTCATCTTCTTTTTCTTCCTCAGCATCCACGCCTTCTAATGTAATTTTTTCAATTGCTTCAGATGTATTTCCAGTATTATTAGGGATAATACTTTCATTGGTTTCTTCAACTCCTTCAGATACAGGAAGTTCCGCAACTTGAATATCACCCACGCGTTTAAAGATAAACCAACGATTAAGGAATGAAAATTCTTTTACAGAATCAGGAATATTATATTTACGACCTGCCCTCTGAGCCATTTCCCATGAAACATCAAATGTATTTGTGCTGTTATTTAAACCCATTGCGATTAGTTCATCTTTTTCAACAAATTCAAACCCAATAGATTTTAGTCTCTTCTGGAGAAGTTCAAAAGGAACAAGATATTCACGATGAGTAGTTCCAATACTGATGAACTCCACATCTACAGCAAGTCCAATTGAGTCATCATCAGCAGTTAGTTCTTCTCTATCATATCCTTTTGTGATTGTCCAGATTGGGACATCACCTTCTTTACCTGATTTTGAATGACCCATCTGAACACCCTTTAGCAAATTAAAGACTTTTGCTCCATCAAAAGCACATCCTGCGAAGTATCCTCCTACTTTTACAGTATCTGCCAAATTACGAATAATTCCATCTAATGTTTCTTTACTTTCAAAGAAATAGTGAATAGCAAACATACAAACAGCTACATCTACACCTGCTCGTAAAGAACCAGCCAGCTTATTTTCAATATATTTTGGAACAGGGCCTTCAGTGTCATATTTTCCAAAGATACTGCGAAGCATATTACTTTCTTCAGGAGTTGCTCCTGCTTCACCATTAATAAACCGTCTGGCTGAATTACCAATAACAAAGGCAATTTCAGGAACACGACCAAAGCCAAACTCAATAATAGATTCTAAATATCTCTTATAGGCACCATCGCGATTATTCGTAATGTTTTCACCAGCAGTATCAACACCAATAACAACTCTTGCGCGATTCATAATCCATTTATATAAATCACCACCTTTACCACATGCAACATCCAATACAGATTTACCACCACCTCTTAAGAGTTTTTTATAAAGAATATCATTCTTAATATATTTATTATGGAAGTCTAACATACCGCGAACAAGCATAATATCTTCTTCAGAAGCTTTTCGTTCATAATACTTCTTTGTAATATCTGTTTCGCGTGATTTTAATAAATCTTTAATTTCATCTTCTGTTGGCTGTTCAGCACCAGTGCGAATCATAGATAAAGTTACTGGGTCATGAATGGAGTTCCAGACAGAGTTTCCTACCTTTTCGGAGTTTAATGTTCTCGCCAGAGTTCCTCGTAACAATCTTTCTGTTTTATCATGGCGAACACGGATAGGAATCCAACGCCATCCACTTTCATTCTTTGGTTCATAACGCATTTCAACGATACTTCTATCACGAATAGGTTCACCTGTTCCCATTAAATGTTTGCTATCTTGAATCCGTTTTTGAATAATATCTTCACGACCTTTTATATCAACTGGAATTTCTGAAGTAATATCACTCTGTAAATCAGATTCATCATAAGTAGTAACATATTCCTCTCCTGATTCAGGGTCAATCTTTACAAGTAAATTACAAACACTTGCCATAGTATCAGCAAATTCAAGAGGATTAAATAATACTGGTTTATATTTATTACTACCTCCTTTTTCACGAGGAATATTTTGTTCCAAAAGGATTGTATTACGAGGATTTTCAAAAGCAGGGTCTTTATCACTACCAACAAAGAGGCGTAAAGTCTTATAACGAACAGTTTGCCCTGATTTAGGATGAATACCTGTTATAACTTTTTCTACATTTGGCATACCAGGTTCTCTCTCAAAGTTTACTAAGAAATCAACTGTATTTTGTGATGAAGGCTTCCATTTAAATTGTTCATAAAATGTTTCACCTGGTCTTTGAGGAAGAGGTGCTGTATTAGAAGTAATAATTAAGCCATCTGTTTCATAGATTCTTGTTGTATCTAATACACGAGAGCATGCTGTAAAGATAGTGGCATTATTTGGAGTAGCAAATTGAAATTGTTTAAGACTAATAAGAAGTTTATTTGTATCAGACACTCCTTTTGCTGTAATTTCATCGCCATCCTTCCAAGCATTATACCATGCTTTAATCCTATTATAACGACCATTACCACCTTCAATATTAGCAATATCAACAAAGGGTAATACACTTACATTTTCACCTTTTAGACCATAATAGATATCAAAGACTAAGAAATGATTGATAGCTTTTTCATAGCGACTCATAGTAACCCATTCACCATCAAGTAGAGTATTTGCGCACTTTTCATTCTTGAGACCAGTTCTATAAATATTCATAGCCATATCAATTAAATACAATTCTCCATCTTTATTACAGAATCCAAGTGTGCGTAAACCATCTGCTTTATCTGTTATATTATACCCACTACGAATATTAGGAATACCTTCTTGGATATCTGAAATCATATTTTTCACTTCCAAAGTAATAGGTGATACACCTCGGAATCTATCGGATTTTACAAGAGTAATATATTCAGAACGCACAGAATCCGCAACAGATTTACGAATTAATAGGGTATTTTTCTGAATCGCACGGAGAATCTCTCCTACACCACCGATAAGAGCCTTTAATGCTAGTTGAGGAGTTGATGTATCGTCGTCGCGTAGGAGTTCTACTTCAACTTCATAATGAATAGGTTCTTTAAAGAGGTTATTTTCCAAGAAGGATTTTACCCATTTATATTGCCCTCGTTCATCTTTTTCTGTGCTCCGAACCATAGACATATCAATACGAACACCTTTTCCTCGGAAAGTCCATCGTTTAATGAGCCGAAATGCCTTATTTAGTGCTGCCCAATTGTCAATTAATTCACGAACACGAGGGTCATCACGGCTTAAATTGATTTCACGACGAGATTTGATACGAACATTATATTCTTTTAAATCTACATTACTTTCATAAGAAGTTCTATCTTTAATCATTGCTGTAAAGGGTTTACCCTGAAGTTTATCATCTCGGCAATAAGATTGTAGAACACCAAGACCCTGTAGAGATAAACGAATATGATTCGGAGTGATAATACTGAGGCGGTCATCTTGAGGCATAACTTCAAATCCTTTAATACGCAATCTCTGCGCAATTTGAAGAAATGTGGTTGAATCAACTTGCCCGCCTACACCAAATGTAGCTTCCAATTCTTGTTCTAATCGTTTAGACCAATCCTGAACAAGACCAGAAATTTGTTTTGATTCAGTGGAATACAAGTCCATCGTAATTCTAAATATAGTTGTATAAAAGAACCTTAGGCTTTAATCATCAGTTTCCAGTGAATCAATTTTACACATCATCCAATTTGTAAAAACACGGATTGTATTAGATTTACCTAATCGTTGTGATAAAACATCTTTTGTTAATTTCTTATCTTTTTCATCCCAGGTAGGAAGTTTACTTAAAATATCTACTAATTCTGTTTTTGTTCCATCTACTTCGGGCCAATGAATAAGCCATCCAGTTTGTTCCATTTGAGTAATCCATTGTGCTAAGAAGCCACGAACCGGTTTTGAATATGTATCAAGAGGTAAAGCAATCCATCGCCCATGATAATCAACAACCCATGTAGGAATATCATATTTCCATGTATCAGGGCTACTTGAAAAATAGATTTCACCCTTAAACCCAGAATCAATTAGTTCACCTGATTCCGAATATTCTTGTTCAACTGATTTCATTAAAATAAATTGTAAACTCTGGATTGAAGCAATACCAGCATATAAATCTAAGTAATCTTTTGATTCAAACTTTGAATTATTATATGCCGCTCCAATTAAATCATAAATCTTTTTTCGTTTACGAGCAAGATGACTATTCTTTAAATTATCTGATTTTTCTTGAAGTTCAGTCGTAAGTTGACTGATAAGTTGAATGCGAGCAGATTTAGATAAAATACCATAATTACCAGGGTCGTTAATACAAGCAATAGCGCTTATAATACCAGAAGGATTTAAATTATATGCTTTATACCCCCTTAGACCAATCTTGTCAAGAGATGTATCTTCAACATATTTTGTAGCTTGAACCTCAATAGAGACCAGAGAATGATTTCTATTGGGATTCTCTTTTGAAAATTCCATTAATTCACCAAATGATACATTTTTATATTTTGTAGTATCTGTCATTACCATTTCTTACTATAAAGAGATATATACTACATATAGAACATGTGAATACTTTAGGCTCATTACTATTTTTCAAGTTTTTCTGTATTATCAGTTGATTGAATATCATCTTCATCAACATAGTTTTCATTACGAAGTTTATCCATTTCTTCAATGCGTTCCTTTTCCTCTTGACGATTTTTAATACAAAACTGTAGATATTCTTCAATTGCTAAAAATGTTATATCACAAATATTCGTTAAATCAAAAAAAATACCATTTGAATTTTCCGTATAGGTTTCTTTATATTTCTTGAGAAGTTTTAGTATATGTTCTTGTTCTGGTTTTACAAGTAGTTTTATATTATCAAATATCTCTTTTCTTTTCTCATAACTAATTGTAAATGTTTTTGGAATGTCTTCAGACATTTATATCCTAATTCCGTAAAGATGATGTAATGATTCGTTCAAGCGCATATCTTTATTCGTCGTCATCCTCTTCATCATCTCCTTCCTCGTCCTCATCCTCGCTCTCGTCTTCATCATTACTGGAATCATCACCACCCATTTGAAGATTTCCCTTTTCTTCTTCACCATCACCATCCCCTTCTTCCATTTCAACTTGTTCTTTTTCCTCTTCAAATTCTTCTTCCGTAGCTGTATTATTATCTTCTTCCTCTTTATTTACTGATTTACCAGGGACAAAAGCATCATCGGTTTCTTCAGAATTATCAGGTCTATCTGTTTGATTGGAAATAAATAAGCCACTTGCTAAGATATAGTCATCATTAATCTGGAATTTAGACCTCTTAATTTCTACTTCAACCATGTCTCCAATTTGAACAGCTTCAAAGTCTTCATTGCCTAAATGTAAATCACGAGGGACCTGAATACGAATAGCATCTTTATAATTAACATACAACCCCATCTTATTTTTACGAATTACTTCTGCGATAACATGAACACCATCTGCTGGATAAATAACCTTACCTTGGAGTTTCGCATAATAGACAGCATCTCCAGTAAACCGAGCAGCCTCAAAATACCCCATAGAACGAGAAATAAGTGCTACAGAACCGGGAAGAACATAACCATTTTCAGAACATTTCCCTTCAATAAGTTTCTTTGCTTTTTCAAGGATAATATCTTCAACACTTACCCCTTTTACTTTATTAATATCTTTGGGTGTCAAATTAATCTTCTTTTCAAAGAAAGTAGTCGTTTCCATTCTTGTCTATTTCCTATTATATGCCCTTAGGCTTTAACCTAAAGAATAATATGAGAAATCATTCAATCAAATTTTATAGCCTCATTATTTATTTCTTTGTAGAACGGAAAAGCCCCTTATGTCCTGTATAATATGCGGCAACAGGTCTAAAATACCAACGCAATCCTTTTAATTCTTGTAAATCCATATAGCGTATAAATATCTCTAAAAGACTACATGCTCGGGTTGCATTACGAATTGGACGACTACTAACAAGAGCATCTCTTCGTAAGTCATAATCTCCTAATCCAGAATTTCTTAATATATCACCCACCTCTATTAATTGTTTAATATGCCCAGTCATAGTGCTTACATTCGCACACTCCTTTCCTCGTCCTACTTTTCCTCCAATAATAGGAGGTTCTCCTGTTTTAAAGACAAATTCTCCGTTTTTCGGAACACTAAATCCGTATAATTCTCCTGTTGTATTTATATCAACTTTAAAACTCTGAATGTCCTCGGATTTATCTCGGATTATTTCATCCGCCACGGACTTTTTACAGACTTCTCCTCCCTCACAAATATAAGACAATTCACCTAGTTTAGGGTCTAAGAAACGATTTATTACCATTCTTCCAAGTGAATACTGGTCATCTTGAATACAATCCAATACATTTACAGATGTATTATAAATTAAGAACTTTTTCTCCTCAAGAGTAATCCAATTATCCCATAAATATTGTAAGATTGTTAAACGGAATGCATCTGTATTCTTTACACTGGCCTTACGATAAGAATCATAAAACCATTTAATCATTTCCAGAATCTGCCTGTATCGTTCAAGGATTTCCAGATTCTCCTGAGAAATATCTTGTAAATATTGGTCTAACTCCTGAGGAGGATTTATATAACGATTACTTACGGATAATAATTCACACCATTTTATAACAGAAGACCATACATATTCTATTGTCTGTGTAGTATTTACCTTTTCACCTTCTTCTTCAATTACTTCAGGAATCTCATACATAATGGGGGTGTAAATATCTCTTTTAACAGGAAACTTCGCAATGCGAATAGAGAGTGGAATAGTTAAATCATCGTATACTGAAGGCTGAAAGAGATAATAACCATTACAATAACGAATATACCCAGAAATTCCATTTGTGAATACTTGGAATGATTTGTTATCAATAATTTCGGTTAATAAATCAACAGCAACAACTCGTGGAACATCTGCGAGATTATTCCACATATCTTCAGTGCGATAAAATGCCTGCTCGGCAAACATCGCTTTAATACGCTCTTTTAGTTTTGCTACACGCCACCTCGCAGCAAAATCATCATAAGTAGAATCATCTATTTTAAGAGATTTTACATCAATTCTTGGTTTACATTCATATTCACAAGTTTCAATCCAATCACAGACAGCAGTAAAAGGCATATCATTAATGTTTACATTTTCACGCACTAAACCTTGAGAGTCAATTTGTCTTACGGGTTCTTGACCTTGTATAACAATTGCTTTATTATTTAGATTACAATCAATAGCAGCTTGTTTTAATACACGAGTTACATTACCAACTAATACGGCTTTGTTAAATCCATATCTATAACTATAGAGGTCAACTGTTTCGCGATTTCCAAGTGGATTTTCTTTTGGTATTATACCTGCGTATAGATAAACGGTATTATTTCGTTTTTCAGATGGAAGAGCACAATGAGACATAAAACGAATTGCGCGTCCTAAAATCTGTTCTGTTTTATTTAAGTGGAACCAACCATCTATTACATGTGTTTCACGAACAAACCGTAAATCTACACCTTCTGATGCAATTTGACTACCAATTATAATTTTCATTTTTGAACCATCTACATTGTTAAAATCTCTTTCAGCACGAATAGTTTTCTCATTATTAGGAGATATTTGTTTATCACCAGTTAGGATACCATAATAAGCAGGAGTAAATACATGACCAGCATTTGCGGAGTGATATTGTTCTCTATCAGGGCAGAGAGCACATTGACGACCACCTGGAGTCTGAATTCCATTTGCGAGAAATCCTGATTTACGACCATACAAACTATATCCATTTGCTTCTAATGCTAATGCTAATGCGAATGCTCCAGTATTTACAAACCGAGTATATGCGAAGAGAACTCCTTCACATGCCCGAGCCTTTTCTATTAGGAATGCATATTTAGGACTATAATTTACTAATTGGCCTTCTCCTAACCAGCGAGCACCTCCTTCTAATTTAGACCGAATACGGAATTCACCTCCAGATGATTCTTTACTAAAAATTTTCCACAACGATTCATTATTTGTTCTTTCTTTATAGTCTTCTAAGGTTTGTCCAATTGCATTTTCATTATTATTATTAAACTCTGATTGAACAGGGACAACAAAATTACCAGCATTAATTAAATTATTAACTACAAATGTGCTTAACCCTTTACCAGGAGGTAAAACTTTCATAAATGCGAGTGTAGCTTGAAGGACATCTCCTTTTAACGGAATCGGAACAATGGGTAAATGTGAAAAATAGGACTTGCTTTCCTCGGCAATATCCACTCCACTCGGACTTTTGATTGGATAGGACTCCAATTTCTGAATTCCTTTTGGAAAAAGACGGATTGGAAATGAAAGAGGATTTTCACCGCGCATAAAACTAATATATCTTTGAGCAATATACGATAATATCCCTTGTCCTTTTTGTGTTATAGTTCCTTTTGTATCAAATACATCACTTTCTACAATAGTTGCTTTCTTATCATTTAATAGTAATAGATTAAGAACAAAAATAATTTCTTTATATGTGTTATACATAGGTGTAGCTGTTAGCATAACAAATTTCATTCCTTCAGAAAATCGGAGCACATCGCGTAAATAAGGAGTTAATTGTTTTCCACCCTCAGAATCAGACTTTTCTGCTTTTCCGCCTGGTAATTCAGGTTGTTCATCAGCAACTTCATCAGCTAAGTCTCGTAAATTATGAGCTTCATCGATAAGTAGGAGACGACCGCTAAACTTTTTACGGATTTCTCGTTTTTTAATTATTTCTTTTTGTTCATCGGATGCTTGAGCAGGAATACCTTTCAGAGCATCTTTAATGTAATTTGCAAAAGAAATATAGCCAAATAATTTATAGCGCCTTTTTATTTGTTTATTTACTTGGCGTTGAATGCGTTCTGGGTCGCGTTCAAAAAGTGTATTAGATAATCGCATATAGAGGTCTCCTGTGCATTGTGAAGTAGTGTTGGGTTCATTATTTTCACCAATCTTTACACGAGAAATATCAAAAATTGTTCTGTAGAATCCTTGTTGGATAGTGGGTGGTGCTACAATTAGGACTTCATTTCGTGGAAATTCGGATAACCATGCTTCAGCAATTTGTATTGCAGCACATGTCTTACCAACACCTACTCCGTGGAAAAGGAGAGCAGACATGTATGGAGTTTTAGGAGACATAAAATTACTATTAAATCTCTGAACAGGAGTTACTTCAAACAATCCGTCATCTTGACAAGGGTTTCCACGAGGTTTCCAAGTAGATTGTAATGATTCAGCAAACTCTCTTTTTGCTAATAGTTTTTGAAGAAATAAAGGGTCGCGAGTATCAGGATACGCACCTGTTTCATATTCCCATTTTTTCAAAGCTTCTGATGGAAATAAATCTCTTTTTTTTAGCTCATTTACAATTCTATCTCTTTCTTTAAAGTCAAGTGTAGTGTCCCATAATTTTTCAAGTTCTCTATCTGTTAATGATTCTAATCCTGATGATATATCTGTATTATTTTCATCTTCATTTTCATTCTCACCTTCATTCTCACCTTCATTTTCATTTTGATTATTATTGTTCATATTCGCATTATTAATTAAATTACTATTAATTGATATATTATTTACAGAATTATTAGTCCTTTTAGGTTCTTCATTGGATTCTTTAAGTTCCTCATTGGATTCTTTAGGTTCCTCATTGGATTCTTTAGGTTCCTCATTGGATTCTTTAGGTTCCTCATTGGATTCTTTAGGTTCCTCATTGGATT
>Ga0209358_10003245_pt1 | contig 12059 bp, 14 predicted proteins | sample LauGreFa1BDMLBSN_2_FD_187574 | JGI IMG/M metagenome (GOLD analysis project Ga0209358, IMG submission 187574) | Freshwater lake microbial communities from Lake Michigan, USA - Fa13.BD.MLB.SN (SPAdes) (version 2) | ecosystem: Environmental > Aquatic > Freshwater > Lake | place: Lake Michigan, USA...
ATATAAAGGCGTTGAAATTCGTCTTCGTCTTCGGGTTTTATATGGAATTTCCGTTTACTAAATTTCGAAAACTCGGTCATAGTCAACTGCTGACCCGCCGGGTTGGTTTGACTGATCGTGTGAGCATCCAGAAAATCTTTCAGGGACTTCCATTTTAACGGAGATTTTGAAGAAACGTCCATTCATTCACGTTTATATGTCTTTAGGTTATTATATTTATTAGGATTTAAGGATTTAGTATATCAATTTTTCATAAAAAAGACAATTTATGAAAAATTGATGTAAACGTAAAAAATATAAGGGGTTTATATAGTGCACCCAATGAGTTCCACGTCTCAATCAATAAGGTTCTGTAAAAAATGCGACAATAAATATTATCATCGGTTACAATATCCGAAAACGTCGACCCAAGATGACCCGAATGTCCAACCAGTCTTGACATTCTATTGTCGCGTTTGTGGGTTTGTGGATGATGAGCAAATGCCAAATTGCTTTTGTGTTTTGGATACACAAAAACACGAAACTGTAGATATGTTTGATCACGTTTACAATCAATATACGAAAATGGATCCAACCCTTCCGCACATTAGATTGCCGTGTCCCAATACTACCTGTAAAACAAATACTTCCAAAAAAGATAATCAGACAACCGATGCGATCTATATCCGATACGACAGTAATGGTTTGAAATACTTGTATGTTTGTACAGAGTGTGAGTACAAGTGGAAAAATTCTTAGGTTGTAAATATTCTAAAAAATTGATTTAGACACAAATATGTTTTCTTTCTATACATACATCAAACCATGTCGCGAACAAAAAAGGACAATTTGCCCTTGAATGAAGAAGAAGAAAATGAGTCTGATGCTTCCGATATAGAATCAGAGGAGGATGAAGAGAAAAAACGTGAAAGTGATGACGACAATTCGGTGGACGATGAAGAGGAGGAAAAAGATGAGGAACTTTTATTAGAAAGAGAAGCGGATAAAAAAATGATGGAAGATTTTGTTTCAGACAATGATGCGTCTGACGTTGAAGACGAAGACGATGAATATGAAGACGAACTACAAAAATTCAAAGATTATCAGGTAATTTCAAGTCTGGAAAAACAACATCCCGAGATCATGCAGGTTAATTATGAGGAAGTTCTCGTCTTATCAAAAGTTGTACGTAACGCACGAGGCGAGATTATCGATCCACTCCATACAACTCTCCCTATACTCACAAAATACGAAAAAGCGAGAGTGATTGGTTCGAGAGCAGAACAAATAAATAGAGGTGCGGCTCCTTCGATTCCGGTTGATGAATCGATTATTGACGGGCGCATTATAGCCATTATGGAATTTGAGAATAAATCGATTCCGTTTATCATTGCTAGACCACTGCCATCTGGAGGCATAGAATATTGGAAAGTCAATGATTTGGAAGTGCTTTAACATTGCCTTACATCACTTTTTTTTACCATGTATGATCAAAAAAAGAGGAACCAATAGAAAATGTGCAATCAATTGATAAATAGGAGTTTCTTTTAGTTTTGCGTAAAAATACATCAAAACTGCAAGAGTCATTACAAATAAAGATGTGATCATTCGAATCGTGTCGAGCGCGAATATAAAATAAAGATAAACCAAAGCACTCAATATAATCGTGAATCTATCGTGATATGTAAAGTCGGCGTTGCATACTCCATGGTTCAAAAGAGATGTAATTGAACCCAAAATGGTTGTAAAATATAGTAATTTCAAATGAGGATTTTTGCAAAACCAATAAATCAAGATTAGAAAAAAAGAAACAACGACGGAACTGATAAATAACAAATCATCCATCTAGTATATATTGAATCCCTAAACCAGATTTAAGCACAAAATTGATACATAAAAATCTTTTGGAGCTATCCGATAAAATCATGTCAAAGGTTGTCATTGCTAATTATAATCTCCAGTCTATTTTCAAAATTCCGAAAGGATTGGATTTGGAAGACACGACACAGGTTAAGTCATGGGGGATAAAATGGAATATTCTTAGAATATTATTGGTTGACGAAACCATCCTACATGTAAAGCCCGAATTTGACGTTATGGAAAACGATCTTAAGTATCCAAGCGATGACCCGACAATCGAGGACGCGGAAGATTATGGAATGATAGAAGAAGAGGAAACTGAACAATAAAAAAATACACGACTTGTTGTTAATGATTAGTTTTTCCAATTTTTTCCACAATCTAAACAAGTAATAAAAATCGTTGCAGCTTCATCAGCTGACCGAGTTTGCAATTCATAATATGTACATCGTTTTGATTTACATTTTTTACAGGTGAACATATCAGTGGATGCCTCTAGATGGATAGAGAACTGATTTTTCACTCGTTTACTTTGTTTTTCAATCAAGGCTTGCCAAATGATTGGTTTCATTTCTTGATGTGTAATGAACGCGAAATCCTTCGGACTTATAGACCCATTCAAGAGCTGATCGCGCAGCTCCTTGTTTGTTTCTAGATTATTGAAAATAGTTCTTAGTCGGCTTATATATATTTCGCAGAATAACGGATTTTTCCATTTTTTAATGATTTCGCGCTTGATCGCTTCTTGGATTGCATAATTATAAACGCCCATCTCGACGTTTTTTCCAGTAATATCACATCCCATTATTTTCCCAAACTGTATTTGCATATTTCCACGGAACGCATCCGGTTTGGATTGGAGAGAGTGTACTATGGACATTTTGAAACTTATGAAAACAAGCAAGTAGTCTTTAATATAATTCAATTTTTTACTTAAAGCACTTAACAAAAGTAAGATTCGTAATCTAATTCCTCTTCACAATCATAGTCGTCATCTTGTTTCATCTTCGCGACGTGTTTGGCTTTCTTTTTGGGCTTGACCTCTTCAATCTCCATTTCGTCATCATCTTCTTCTTCGTCTTCATCATCATCTTCTTCCTCCTCCTCTTCCTCTTCTTCTTCATCATCTTCTTCCTCCTCTTCTTCATCTTCCTCTTCTTCCTCCTCCTCCTCGTCATCTGAAACGACAAACCCGTCTTTTTCGTACCCATTCTTGGTAGGATTTTTCGGAATTTCCTCGTCACTGTCCGATTCAACTTCATTTGTGTCATCGACCCCACCAGTTAGTTGCTCATATATTTTGATCCAATCGGCTGCACGCAAATCTTTAATACCGTCTACCGATTCATTAATAATGATGATTGTACCGTAGAGAAAAGGACTCTTCATTGGCAAAATGTCGAGTGGAGGTGGTAAATCGTACTTGTTGATGTTATTTTCACGCCCGTCAGTCTTTCCATAAACACTCAAGTTGAAAGACCCGACATTCCAGCAAGACTTTTTGATGCAGTCGAATCCTTTCGGAGTCTTGAGACCTGCTTTTTTATAGAGTTCTTCCTCGCTGAATTTCTTTAGATTACTATCGGTAATCGTTCCATTTTTATCGATGAGTACAATGTATGGCATCCTTTCGTTTTCAGTGTGTTTTTATTTATGTCGTTTCCATATATAATAAATCCGTAAATCAATTTTTTTGATTTTGATTTTTCTTCATTCAATTATATAAACAAAAAACCTTGTCATTGGTTAAAGTTATGTTTAGATATATATTTCAAAGTATACTAATCCTCGCGTTTATAAATGTCTGTCACATGGGTTGGATTTATTTCAACAAACTCGGTAATTTTAAAAAGAAAGTGACGATAGAGACCAACAAACTGCAACAAATAAATACAACGATAGACGAAGAGATGGATAAAACGGAAATCCCCAAAATAGAATTTTGCCAAATGGAATCGGATTTGGAGGAATTCATGAAGTCCATGATGCCTTAAGGACCAGTACCAGTACTAGAAGCAACAGCAGTACCAGTAACAGTAGCAGCAGCAGCAGTAGCAGTAGTTGATTTACCAGGCGCCCATGATAGAAACGGGAAAAAAGGCGATAAGCACCATACTATAATATCACTAACATTTTGCTTGTGAATATCATTTTCTCCTATTCCTAGTAAATAAGGTTTGATGGTATCAGGTTTTTCAAATACCCAGAACGGCGAATAGGCAATTAACATATAACCCCAGGCCGATAAGAAAACAAATCCAATCAAATTAGCTGACGCAGTTGAGATTTTCATTTTATCTCTGCCCTCTTTCTTTCTTTGGTGCATTTTTGCGATAGGAATAGATAACCCTACAACAAAAAAACTAAAAGAAAAAAAGCAAATAAGTATTTTAAGAAAGGTATTGTTTGAGACGACCGCATGAGTCACTGCGGCATTTGTAATTGTAACAATACCAAAAAACATGACGATTGTTAAAACCGCGTAGGCAAACATCATTTGTGTGTCTTCCAATGCATCGACCTGTTTTGAGCCATCTAATGTACCGGTCCCGATTACTACTTGTGCATATGTTTCGCCTTTGTCGTCGACCGGATAACATGTTTGCTCTGTTGTTGTTGCAAATCCTTCTTTCGGTTTTGCAGGTAACACATGAATATCCGAAGAAATCGGTTCAATGATTTGTTCCTTGCCATATTCGATGGGGATACGGTTTGATTCGAATACATGCTCGCTTAGTAGAATTTCGCGGTAAATCTGAGATGAAGGTTTTGGTGTTCCAGTAATGTTGCGAAGGATTTCGTTTTTGACCAGTATAACTTTCGGAAATACAAACACATGGTCTTTCGTTTTTTCAGTGGTGTAATAAATGTTATTGCTCTTTTCCGAAAACGAATTATTCAAAAAAGTAGCGGCATCGAAAATCGTCGTTTTTTTCTGTAAAAATAAATCCAAGGCATTTTCCGCCGGTGCATCGTCTTGTCCCAGTAAAAAGAAAACGAAATAAATACTATGTTGCCCGACTCCATTTTCTACGTTGTGCTTGATTATCAACTCGTAGTTGTGTTGAAATTTTCCATATGCATGTAATTTTTTGGTCAACATCATCTGAGTTGGATGAAATGAACCCAATGACCCATTTATAGTAGTAACATGAGAACTCGCTCCATTGGTCCAATTGAATACACCTTTGCTCGAAGTCGACAATAAAATTGCCGGGTAATAGTGATATTCAAACTGAAAAGAAGGAGAAGTAAAGGTCAATGTGAAAAATGACTGAGTTATTGTTTTTGGCTTTATGAGTATTGCATGATTCATTTATATATAATGGACATCACATAAAAAAATTAAAATGGTATATATGAAAACAAGCCGCTCTCATAAATTGTCGCGATGAAATCATCCTGGTATGGATCTACAAAAATATGGTCTTGGTTGGATATCTCGTCACAACCATACTCACTACTCCCAGACTTTCCTTTCACCGTCAAGGGAATTTTTGTTTGTAGATTTCCTCCTGCTCCACCTCCAGCTACGGTATAATACTGCCATTTATCTCTCGAGGTGTTAACTCTTCTTCCCATTAGAGGTAAAATATCTCCACCTTTATTTCTGGTCAAAATACCAACCTGAGCATACTGATGATTGTAACCTTGAGTAGGAATATTAATGGGAATACCTTGGCCACCACCTAAATCGCATCTGATGGGTGGGACATAGGGGTTACTCAAGGGATCTCCTCCTCCGCCACATCTTCCAGCATCTGGAATTATCCTTGTAGTCGGAATTATCCTTACTGTAGGAGTTGGAATTATCTTTGAAGGCTGTTTCTGAATCTGTTTCCCTAAAGCATGTAGTTGATGTACAAAATAAAGCACTAAACAAACAAATCCGATTAAAAGTACCCACGTTAAATTACCGAGACAGATCCCGGAAACACATTTTTTGAATCGAGGCATATGTATCTATATAATTTTCAATAGATAGATATTTCACTAGGAACAGGATTTCTGCTGGAACAGTCTATTTTTTAACAAGATGAGAACCATACCACATAAAAATACACCGATGATCCAAGTAACAAAACCATTTTTTTTGAAAAATAATTCGAAAAATACCTGAAGGGATTGATCCAGCTTTTCAAATAGTTTATTCTGTTCGTTGGCCATTATTATATTATTTTATTTTTTTAAGGTGCTCCATCCACTTTTGCTATGGCGATATCATTGGCTTTCGTGCAAGTTGGACTCCTTTTCAAAAATTTTGCGTAAATTAAAAACCCCACAATGAAAAATGTGATCGCATTGAGGAAAAAGAAGAAGAAATTTTGCGTATTTCCATTGTAGGTAAATAATTTTGTCATAAAATCTTCAAAGCCTTCCGGATCATCGTATTTTGCCTGGCATCTATAACATTTGTTAAGTACGCCATCTGGCCATCTATTTATATGAACACCTTTCCCAATCGTACTCATGGAAATTCGATGGACAATCACGTCAATTTTCTGGACGCCTTCTCGAAACATTTCCTCGAATTCTTCCAAAGCCGGGAAAACTAAAATAAGAATCCGGACGGGAATTAGCAAGGTAAAAAATATAGTATCAATGACATAATATATAATACACTTTGGTGAATTCTTCATGCGCTCAATCGCACACTTTATATAATAAAAAATAGTCAAGAAGGCTTTACTAATTCCTTTCAAAATGTTCATAATGGGTTTCAACAATTTCGAAAAAGTTTTTCCTAACCCTTTTATCATTGCAAAAAGTTTTTTGAAAGGTTCAAGAACTTTTTTAGTCAATTTTTTAGTAATTGGTTTAAGGGCGTCTTTTATCGCTTTCATAGGGTTTTTCGCCATCCTCCGTCACTCTATATACTTGATTAAGAAATTGATTCATCTTCATCTACTGTATCGTCATTCTCAGGGTTGATTTCGTCTTCTTTTTCTTTGTCTTCCAATAAATCTTTTTGATTAATGGCGTATCCTAAAGATTCACCAATATCCAAATAGTGTTGCCACTGAGCTTCTCTCGTTTTCTCGGGAAGATCTTCTGGATCCCCTCCTAGCGCTTTGATTCTTTCATAATCATTAATACCATATTTTTGCTTGTAGAAAACACCATCGAATTCATCAGGTATTTCGCGGTATCTATGAATAATGAAACTCTTTACTCTGTTTTGCCATCCTCTTCCTTTATATACATTTTCCATCAATAAACCTTGGTCATCTTCAGGTTCAGAATATTGGAAATTTCTCGCGGTTTCCAAGTTATCTACAGTGGAAGGGCCGATGACCGAGTTGAAATACCCGCCAAAGTTAGGAAACTCATACATAGTGACTTTTAGCCCTTCTGGGACCTTAAAGCCAACAATACTTCCAGTAAACCCATCTTTTGGATTAATAGATTTTACTTTTCTCGCTTGAGGAAGAGTGGTATTCGTTTTTTTGAGCCCAATATTGACCGTAGAAGACGTTGAAGAAAATGGAACAGTAGAAAATTCCACCAATCCATAACTAAGATCATTTGTGCCTTCAATAATCTCATTATTCGATTGGCTTTGTTTCAAAGGATTAGAACCGCCTTTACCTTTAAAGGATTCTTTTCCGGATATTATATCATAAAGAACAAAATAAAGGAATATACATATAATGAATCCTAATATGAGAGTATGCATTATAATATAGTTAGTTAAAACATTCCCATCGATTGAATCGAATCTATATTTTGATTTAAACGTTTAAAACCTAATTTCATTTCTGCGCGCAAATCTTCCAATGCGTCATTTTCAATCATATCTTGTTTCTTTGTTGTAAACTTTTCTGGTTGGTCTTCTTCCGTTTTCTCCGCTTTCTTTGTTTTTTTCTTTTCTACTTCTTTATGTTCTTCTTCTTCTTTCTCGCTTTTAGTTTCAGTTTCAGGTTCAGGTTCATCTTCTTTTTTTTCTTCGGTTTCAAATCCTTCGTTGCCAATCCACGGTTTTGAGATTTTGGTGCCAAACTTGAGTATATTTGCGACTGATATCGCGATAATCATAATAACCATCATATTTTTGCTAAAGCATGAGGTAATCAAGCCAACTAATAGTATAATAGCAATAGCCGTATAATCCCCTTCTGTACCGAGTTGGATAATGTTGCCGATAGAAACGATGAAAACAAAAATCAAAATATATTTATTTGTGAGTAAAAATTTTGACTTTTCCAAACTGGATTTTTTTAAATTCATGTTGTTGTATATTAATAAGTTGGAAAAAAAAATGGTATACACTCTCCTAAAACTTGACGCTGTTTATTTTCATGGTCCTTCTTTTTTCATGTCTATGTCGTAGATTTTTACTTTTACAGCGTCTTTTGATTTTATTCATGCCACCCGAGATTACACACATGGGCGAATCCGCATCGCAATGATCGACAAATTCATAGCGGAACTGATTGATATCCTTTGAAAAATTCGGAAAATGTTCTTCATGTTCGTATTTTTTGATTGTTTTCATCTGCAACCCTTCTCTGCTCAATTCTCCATTACCCAACATCATCGTTTTCAAAGATTCGAAAATAACTTGACATATATACGGATTTTGTTGAATATAAGTTAAAAGCCATTCAATTTGTCCAAATGCATAGTTATATTTGTCAATATTCACTTTTTTGCATTCATCAAGGTAAAAACTGACTACGTTCACTACGAATTCGTCCACGGAAAGATTCCGACTTTTTTTATGCGACCGAAATGGTGGACTAACCAACTCGTTGAACTCTGCGAAGAATATTCCTTTTTGTTTCAAGATTCTGTTTTTTGTCGAGGCCTTAAGGAATTCGTCATCTCTGGAAATATTCAAGTCCGATCCTCTCCCAAAGTCAATGATAGCAGTCTGGGTTTGACCATTTCTATCTGGATACACTAGAACATTCCCTGCATGTTCATCTATGTGAATTGTACCAAAACTTATGAAAAGTCTGATGGTTTGGGCTCCGGCAGAAGCAATCGCAGCATCTTTTAATGTTTTATTTGTACTTTTGAGGACTGTATATATATTTGTAGCATTTTCTAGGTTTGGCATTAAAATGATTCCTATTTCGACTTTCTGTACAGAATTAACGATTTCTACAATATATGCCATTACTTCTTTGGTGTCGCCAAATACGTCTACTGACTTTCGCGATAAAACGTTCAGCAAATCAATTGGATTCGCAAAAAGTGAAAAATTTCCAACGGGAGGGCATATTGCGGGTTTCCCGCCCAAAATGGAATTTTTCCAGATAGCTTGTTGAAGTTTCGCTTCTTCGAAAAACTCGGTTGATGTGATGGATGTTTTGTCAATACCATTATATTCCATATATACATTTTTGTCACTATCTTTAATGACAACAATTTTCAAAACGAAACTCGTAATGTCTTCAGCGAACCTGCCCGATTGATTTACAGCATGATATTCCGAGTCTTTTTTATCAACGTTTAATACGAAAAGAAATCCTGTCGCGCATCTATGAGTCAGGAGTGATATTTTTGCGGATTTTGAATTTAACATGTCGGCGACCGGTGTGAACCCCTTTTTATGCGAATTCTTTGTTTTTAGCCCACCAAATTGATATTTCATATAAAATACGATTATATTTTGATTTCATTGGCTTTTGTAAAACTGTACAAGTCCAACACTTCTTTAATCACTTCTTCTCGCTGTATATCTTCTCTGTCAAATTCCAAACTTGAAATACTAGTTGAACGTTTCCCCTTGAACCTTTCAAGAAAATCTTCCAAGCCGTTTCTCTCTAAAGGCTTGTCGTGCTGGTCTAAATCTCCAGTAATAACCATTCTGCTGTTCTCTCCCAGTCGAGTAAGAAGCATTTTCATTTGTGACATGGTCGAATTTTGCATTTCATCCGCGACAATCCACGTGTTTTTAAAAGTCCTTCCACGCATGAAACCTAGCGGTGCGATTTCGATTGATTTATTTTCAAGTAATGTTTTAATTTCTTTTGAGGTAAAATTTTGGTATAAGATATCATATATAGGACGAAGCCATGGCGCCATTTTATCTTCCATCGTTCCAGGTAAGTATCCGAGGTCTTCGTCGACAGAGACGGACGGACGAGTAAAAATAAGTTTTTCAAAAGTTCCAGAAAGAAAAGATTTGATTCCATATTCGGTTGCAAACAGCGTTTTTCCAGTGCCAGCCGGCCCATTCGCAATGATAATTTTCTGCTCATTATTTTCAAGTAACGAAATATAATGAAATTGGCTCTTTGTACGAGGGGTCGTAAACTGATTATTTTTTTTGGGAGGTGTAGTTGGAATGTCGCGGACAGATACCAACTCTTCATTTGAGCAGTAAAATTCAAGAAGCTGATCTCCCATTATACGTTGTTGCTGCTGTTTAAAATGCCGACGATTTCTTTTATTTTCTTCTTTCTTTACTTTTTTGAAATGTTTCGCCTGAGATGGTAAGCCTAAGATATACTCGACATCATTCGGCTTCATTCTATATACTGACGGTATAAAATAGCTAAACCGATGTTTCCGTTTCGTTGAAATAGTTGTAGAGTAAATTTTCTGGGTTTCTGTTTTTAACTTCCCCGCATATAAGACTTGCACTCTCAAACATTTGCCGTAAAACGTCAATTGGCGTATTCGACCCGGATTTTATGAAACCATTTTTGAGCAAGTATTTCCTTACTTCGGGCAAAGGCGTGTTTTTCAATTTACTGAGTTTTAAATTAGTATTATTTCTAATTGTTTTATTTGATACTAGAACCGAGATGCGAGGATGTTGTTTGGATTTCCCTACATGAAAGGTACGTCTACAAATTCGACGCTGTTGTTTTGGTTTCTGATGTTGTTGTGGTTTGTTTCCAGTATTGATTTTGTGTCTTTGGTCACGGAGAGATAATTCTTCTAGTTGCTTTTGCATGTGTTGATCGAATCGATCAGCGGGTATATTTTGCTGTACAATAGACTCCGAGGATGGTTTGGGAATATTATGATTATGATTCCGTTGAGTGGAATGTTTCCACGTTTTATAGGTTGGAAGAGTGCCGTTTTTCAAACATCCATATTGTGGTACTTGATGTTGAGGTGGTTTGAGAACCAAATTATTCCCAGGTGGTGGTTGGTTATTCATGATAAACGTGGGAGGAAGATTCACTCGATTCTCATATGGTAAGGTCGTTGTTGTATAATTTTTCATGGTGTGATTGTGATTTTTCTGGAGAAATGTTTGTTGAAGAGTAGTAGTAGTAGTAGTCGGTTTTTGTGGCGGCGTCGTAGTTTCAGAAAGTCCTTGAAGATATTCGAGAGAATCTTCGAAATCTGTTTTGGGGGCAACATACAGTAATGGCTTTTTTTCAAGTACATCGCGTCGTACTTGACCATCTTTTTCTTTATATTTTTCTTCGTATTGATTTCGAAACATTTTCAACAAATTGCGTTTTAAAGAGGATGCGTTTTTGTTTTTATTTGTGGGATTTTTAACCTTGATTGGTGGGATTTTTGGATTATTAGCAGCCGGTTTTCTGTTTTTCCGCGTTGTTTTTGCAGAATTTATAGAAAACAGTGCTGGATTAATCTGAATCGTTCTTTCACTCATTATTTAATAATGTAATGTAGATTAAGATTATTCAAAACTAAGTATACATTGTGGAAATATTCGTGGAAATGGAGACTTTTCTATTTTCTAAAAAGGTTTCGAATCCCGATTCCATGTCTTCTTTACTGATTTTCCTCTTTTCACAAACGTCTAATCCATAGACACGATGAGAATGCGATACTTTGACGTATGTGAATAATTGCTCCATGTCTCTACCATTATACAAAAACTTATCTTTTCTCTCTTTAATCCATTTGGGCAAGCCATCGAATCCAAGTATCCATTTATTCTTCATGACTTTTGCGTTAAAAATCTGAGAGAGTTCCAAAGCATCATATGGTTCCATCGTAAACTTCCACAAAAATCTTGACCGTAGCCCTTTATTTATCTGGAAAAACGTTTCGTTCAATTCGTGTTCGTATCCCGCAACAATCACCATTAAATCTTGTTTGTTGTCCGAGAGAGCTTCGCATAATGTATTCACGCATTCTTTCGCATATGTATCGTCACTTTGCAAACTATATGCCTCATCGATGAAAAGAACACCACCGATACATTCATCAATCACTTTGCGTGTTTTTATGGCCGTTTGACCTAAATATCCAGCAATGAGGTCTGTTCTTGTAACCTTTTT
>Ga0209358_10003246_pt1 | contig 12055 bp, 8 predicted proteins | sample LauGreFa1BDMLBSN_2_FD_187574 | JGI IMG/M metagenome (GOLD analysis project Ga0209358, IMG submission 187574) | Freshwater lake microbial communities from Lake Michigan, USA - Fa13.BD.MLB.SN (SPAdes) (version 2) | ecosystem: Environmental > Aquatic > Freshwater > Lake | place: Lake Michigan, USA...
CATACATGTAGGTTCATCTGTATATTTAAAACCCTTTACGTATACGATTCTAGCCACATCATTTTTAGCAGTAAGAGAATCAACTGATACGAGACTTTTTGAAAATCCAAATTCTTCAAATAATGAAAATTTTTTAGCTTTTTGTCTAGCTTTTTCTCTACATTGTTCCCTTATATATTCATCTATACTCATGCCATTAGGTCGAGCTCCTAGACCACTAATGTCAATGCCACCTGTTTCAAACTCTGTTATAAATGATCCACCTGGTTTTAACATAGTAAGTAAAAAATCTATAATAACAGGATTACCATCGCGATATTTATCTGTAGAAAAGTCAAATATAATAACATCAAACTTCTGACAATATAAAATAGCTAGTTGCCTATTTACATCAACGTCGTTAAAACTCGCTACTATATGTCTTGGGCCTACTTCACCTTTCGTAGAATCATATGTATAATAAGCAGGATCTCTATAAAAATCCCTCTTGTCATCACGATGCTCACTTGGCTTTGCTCCGATAACTAAAAATGCAGGGCTTGGTATAGCCCCGGGATTTGGAAATCGACCTGTATTTAATCTGTGTCTTTCAGCTTCATTACAAGGTTTAATACTTGTAAAATCCATCTAATACAAGTCTATCTTTTTTCTCGAACTAGATGTAACATCGGGGCCATACGCAATATCATCGTCGGTTCCACTTTCAGCTTCAAAGAGCCGTTCGGTAAATGCTCCAGGGTTTCCAGAAGAGACATCAATCCATGTGTAACAGAATTCTTTAATGAGGTAGTCGTAGCGGTTTCCGATAATATCGAATACACATTCCCAATTAGAGACAAACGTAATAAGACATCCTGTATCTACGAACAAGTCAAATGTCTCCCTATCATCCTTAAGATTGCGATGCATGGGTTTGGGAATGTTTAGTGTAACATCGCGATTGTCCTTTGTAGTATCCATAAGATAACAAAGGGAAAGTAGTTTATTTGCTAGATAATCATCATCTCTTAGCCATTTATAACCAATAGCCTTCATCCATGGGTCAATGCCCTCATAGAAGAAGTAAAGAATAGCTTCTTCCATGGTCCCCTCATTCTCCTTCAGACACCCATGTCCAACATATGCAAACTGATTTTTCCACTCATTATACGATAGCATCTACGTATATACAATATAAGTGAGTTATACCTAGTGCTAATTATTCGACGCCTTCAATTTTTTGAGCCGTAGGCTGGTAGTCACTTGCCTTTGTTGTTTCACATGTTGAACAAAATCATTTGCCATTTTCTCAGGATTAGGAATTTCAGGATGATTTTTGAAAAAAGATAAGGCGGAATCTTGTAAGGCTTTCATTGTTAGTCCGGCAGTGGCCTTTTCTTCCTGTAATTGTAATTGTCCTCCGGAGATTTGAATTACGGCATTAGACATTTGATGTTGTGTCAATAAACTCTGTATTTGTTCCTCATATGTATCGCGTTGTTTACGTGCAAGGCCTATTTGTTTATTAAGAGAAGCTGATAAATTATCATAGTGAACCCATCCTCGAACATTGTGTGCTAGTGCATCATTGTTCATTTATTAAGAAACAGTATTTAAGGCTGCGTCCATTACCGCATTTGCTGCGCTCAGTGGTTTAGATGACATGTGTAATTGAAACACTAATAAGCCAACTGATGTAACAGACATAAGAAGGATTAGTGAAAATAGAATACAGGTCAGAATGATATAAGGGAACGCCCGGTCTAGCAAATAACGAAGCATTGGGTCAAGACATGAATTTTGAATACGTTCACGATTTGTTGGTTCTTGGAAGAATTCGACTGCTCGATCTAAGATATTGTATACCATAGTCCCGGGCTTTGACCTCGACATTTCTAGTAATGGGTATTTAAACTTGAATTACGTCTGAAACGCAGAGAATGTCTTTTGTTGCACCTGTTTGGGATTCTGCTAATGGGCATTATGTTATCGAACTTCTACCTACTTTTAGCAATAAGTTACTTGCCTTTTTAACCAAGGATACTAACGGCAGCACCGTTTTTACGGAAAATGATGCGGTAGAGAACTTTACAGATGAGGTCATTAATAATCTTATAGGGGAGGGAGCTAGTAATAATTGGTTTGCTAAGTTACCTTCGCATGACCAGCTTGTGAAGCGAGTAAGGCATAGTTTTAAGAGATTGGCTTCGAATAATGAAAATGCAGCTAATCTGAGAACTCTTTTGCTAACTCCAAAGGTTGTTACGTTTGTATGGGAGCCTACATTTGTTAGTGTGCCTACAACTCCTCAGATTTCATTTGATGACAGTGAAGCCGAAGATTCAGAAGATTCATCTGAAGGGGATGAGGTTGAAATTTCTGAGTCTGCCCTCCCACCCGTTGAACTTCAAGACGATGTTCAACAATCTAGAGAGGAATATCTATTAACACGTCTCCGGGCCGCCCGCGCCAGAGTTGAGGCGGAGCAGATACGGATGCAATATTTTGAGACAACTGGAAGAATGCCCCCGGATTCGGAAGATGAAGATGAATGAGTGATATATTTTTTATACAATGCTAACAGAATAATCGGATGTCATCCCTAAGAACTCGTGATGTTGTATTAGGCTTAGTTGCTCTCGCGGTTATCGTGTTCGCTGTTTATCTCATCGACCCGACGCTCGGTGGGCTTCTAAAACGTGATGGATTTATGGGTTCTACTTTATCACCTGCTGCCCTTGGTAACCAACCTGCCAACTTCCCCGGTGGGGCTGGTGCCTCTATGCGGGATGCCATTATGTCCAATCCTAACAGGGCTGAAGGTTTTGCCAACTTAGGCGACATGGAAGGCCCTGCGTCTTTTGGTAATGCAGAGAAGCCTGAGGGCTGCTATCCTCGTGACCAGCTAACGCCAAGTGAGTTACTACCTAAGGACCAGAATAGTGTTTGGTCTCAGCAAAACCCAATGGGCTCTGGTTCCCTAAAGGGCAAGAACTTCTTGTCTGCGGGTGCCCTCATTGGCATTAACACGGTTGGCCAGAGTATGCGTAACGCGAACTATCAGCTCCGCTCAGAGCCCCCGAACCCTCAGGTTGCCGTATCCGTTTTTAACCAGAGCACGATTGAGCCTGACACGAATAGACGCTCTCTTGAGATTGCCTAACGCTTTTAAGAAAAGCGTAGCAAAAGTTAAAACGCAAGTCTATGACTTGCCTAATTTACAAACTCATATAATATCATCATAAGATATTATACGAGTTTAGATGGATACAATTGTATCAGGGGTTTGGGGGTTCTTTCATAACGCAACATCCTCATATCCTATAATACATGTTCGTAGTAAAGTCGATGGGCTCATGTATAATGTGCGCGATATGCCTGATAAACAAGAAGCAGCCGATCTTCTCGCACGTGTCAGACGCAAGTTACAGCAATTAATTGATGTTCTCCGGCAAAGATATCCGAATAAACCTCAGGTAATCCAATTAAATGAGAAATTTGAAGCAGACCCAAAGCGCTTTTATGAAGCGACGCCTGATTCTGAGCATGTATCATATAGTGTAAATAAAGGAGATAGTATTCATTTATGTTTACGTCAGAAGGATGAGAAGAAAGAACCATTAGTTGAAGAAAATGTCATGGTCTTTGTTGCTCTACATGAAATGGGGCATGTTATAACATCTCCAAGTGTTGCAAGTCATGGACCTGAGTTCTGGAATAACTTTGGATGGTTACTAAGAGAGGCAGAGGCAATTGAAATATATAAGTATCAAGACTTTCGTGCACACCCAGTTAAATACTGTGGTGAAAGTATCACAGACCAACCAAAATATAGTCCAGAAAAAGATTATCCGGATGTCACTGGTGACCCATTGAAGATAGGGACCGCAAGTAAGAAGAGATAAAAAGAATGCGAGAATGAGCATAGTTAAAATTAATGATTGACGGTAGATGTCACTGGACTTAGGGAAACAGTTCAAATCGCTCCTCGAACCTGAAAGGATGGAGGAAGGATTTGTTGACCAAGTATTACAATTTAAAATACATCGATTTACTTCTGGTGAAGAAGACGTTGAAGAAGTTGAGTTGGGTCCACTTCCCAGATGGTTTACATTGTATGAAGTGAAACTTGCTTTATGGAATAAAAAACAAAGAAATCCGGCATTCTCACCTGCGGTTGTTTTTATGGGGGTTAGACCTGGTGAGGAAGATAGTGAGTTGCATGAGGCTTCCTTGCTAGAAGCTGAGGCTCCCTTGCTAGAAGCTGATAGTCAAGCTAAAGTTGCAGCAGAGGAACTCGAAGCTCAAGCGGTAGCACCTTCACGTAAACCAGTTCTATTAAAAAGTAAAAAACTAGGAACATCTGCGGCTCCCTTGCCACAGGCTGAGGCTCCCTTGCCACAGGCCGAGGCTCCCTTGCCACAAGCTGATACAGTACTAAATGAAGCTGATACTATATTTGATACTCAAGCTAAAGTTGCAGCAGAGAAACTCGAAGTTCAAACGGTACCTGAAGTTCAAACGGTACCTGAAGTTCAAACGGTACCTGAAGTTCAAACGGTACCTGAAGTTCAAACGGTACCTGAAGTTCAAACGGTACCTGAAGTTCAAACGGTAGCACCTTCACGTAAACCAGCTCTATTAAAAAGTAAAAAACTAGGAACATCTGCTTTACTACAGGCTGAGGCTCCCTTGCCACAAGCTGAGGCTCCCTTGCCACAAGCTGAGGCTTCTTTACCAGCATCTGAACTTCCAGATGCACAGCCAACTGCATCAGCAGTCAGGGCAGCCCTGGGGCTTCCTGAAAGGAAAAGACCACTCTTGAAACTTCCAAAAAAGAAGGGTGGTGCTATTACATATATGCCCATTGAAATTCTTTGGAAAACAGATGCGTTTTTTTCACTTGTAAGCCCCGAATTACGTATGACGGGTCCTCCAGATGAACGCTTTGTGGACTCAGCGGGTTCTCAGAAATCAGTTGGTAAGACGAATAGAATTCGTATGACTATATCTGATATATTTGAACTCGATAAAGGCAAGGGGATTCCAGAAATTCATGTATTTCTGTATACTGACTTAGTTGAACGTATAGTTGGACCACGCCCTTTAGGAGAACGTGATGTATATGGTCGTATCATACCATATTTTCCATATTTGGACCCTACAAATTTACCAGATTCTACCGGGCAAGGTGTAATAACAGCTATAATACAAAAGCAGGCAGAGCAAACTGCTGCAGCTTTGAAACAATGCGCGTATTTAAGTACCTTATTATCTGAATTGGAAGGTGAACTACAATTACCTACACTAGACGGTGTGAAGTTCATTCGATGGGCATGGAATATGGCTCCTTCTAACTGGGAAGGCCCTGCTATTTTATTCTTTGGAACTCGAGTTACCCATGAAAGACCATTTATGCGATTTTTCCCAGGAACTGGACAACCTCTCACCAAAATTCACGTCAAGGGTATTCTACCTATTCCAGATTTAGCAGACCCAAGCCTCTTGATGACATGGAAACAAGATAAAAATCCAGATGTTGGTAAGGATTGTATGTATATGAAATTATCTTTATCGGACACACGCGATAGCCCACTGTATGCAACAATGCGTATATGGAATGATGGGACTTCTGATTTGCTTATTCAACCACCGAAAAACAAACGAAATCTAGATCCACGTAGTGACTTGGAATCCGCCCCAGAATCTATAGAAGCCGCTATGGTTGATTTACCATACACTTCACATAATCCATCTCTTGCTCAAATAGATGCAGTTTTAAAAATACGTCTTCGGAGAGATGATACCCCAATTACAAAATCTATCTTACAAAAGAGATTAAAGGCATTTTCATCAGTGTTCCAGGAAATTCCTCCTTTACCAGAGGAAAATCCTCTTGCTATGATTCGTTTTAAGGGGATTAGCAATTTCTCAAGTGAAGATCGCATTTTTACTTTTCTGACACAAATTGCAAGCCATGAAATTATAGCTGGAGAAACTCGAGAAGAAACATGGGCACCACGTGTATCTGAGGAATTTCAAATTCCGTTAAATGAAGCAAGAACTCAGGTTGTCTCATGGTTAGCACAAAGAAACGAATATGTTTTAGCCGTTCCTGAGACAAAGGATTACATTTTGAATAAAAATCCTGGCGTAGATATTGCAATATACGCACAACATCCAATTTATAATTTTCACATATATAGGGCTGAAAGTTTTCAAGTATATAAGACACTCACGAATTTGCTTGGCCTTCTAATTTCAGCACCTGCTGACCGTTTTACAAGTGCTGCTACTGTCGCAAAAGCAACACCTGCTTTGGCACCTCCTCCTAAACCTATTACAGTCTTACCAGTTCTAAAAGAAGAGACATCTGAACCAGTTCCCGCTGAAACTGGCATTAGTCTACATGAAGAGGGTGATGTGGATTCGGAAGGCGATGAACTCCCTGAATTTCTAACAGGCATGAATAAACCAGCTGCAGCTCTGCCTCCTTCGGCCCCAGCTCTGCCTCCTTCGGCCCCAGCTCTGCCTCCTTCGGCCCCAGCTCTGCCTCCTTCGGCCCCAGTTGTTAAACCTAAGACGGTATTAAAAACACGAAGAAATAGACCGACTGCTCAGAGTTCCGTTAAACCTTCGGTTGTACCTTCGGTTGTACCTTCGGTTGTACCTTCGGTTAAACCTCTGATTAATTCTGAAAATAGTAATTTGGAAGAAATATCTTCAAATGATATTCCTGAAATAGAAGGATATACTCTTGAACTTATTAAGAGCGATGGTTGGTGTTTTTATAATACTATATTACAGGCGCTAACAGGAAGTTACAGCCAAGAGAGATCATTGGCACTTGCCAAACGGGTTTCCAAGTGGTTGTCAGAAAATAGAGAGTTTGTCTTTGATGATTCTGGAGAAACAATCGAGGCGCGTTATAATACAATATTAGGGGGGCAAGTTATAACTATATTTGGGGACCCTACCACAACAGGTAAAATTCTGACATTTGATGAATATATAGCAATAACTATAGAAACAACTCCAAGCGGTGCACCAAAAGTGTGGCCAGAATTAATAATAGCAGGGCATGCAATTGCGAATTTACTAAATATAACTCTAAATACATATAAAATATTTAGCCCAGGAGGATTTCTTCCTTCTGGAATGTATGAACCAAAAGATAAACAGCCTTTAAAAATAATTCATATGTTTAATGCGAGATCAAATCATTTTGATTTATTGAAACCAGATAATCCAAGTGAATTAGAAGACCTTACAAAACCATTTACAGGGAAAATAGAGGAAGAAGCTCCTCCTGCTGAACCCGTTGTTGAACCTCCTGCTGAACCTCCTGTTCCTGCTGAACCTCCTGTTCCTGCTGAACCTCCTGTTCCTGCTGAACCTCCTGTTCCTGCTGTGGAACCCCCTGTGGAACAGGAAGAAGAGGAAGAAGAAGAGGAAGAAGCCGTATTTCCAACGAATGACAATATACCAGATTTTATGAGAGGAGGTGCAAAGAAATCCCTTCAAATACCTGAAGGAATGACAGAAGATGATGTAAGGGCAGCAGAAGCATTCAAAAAGCCAACAGATTCTAAAGCAATAAAGGTTAAGAAATATTATATTGATAAACTTAAGTTAGCAGACGCAGATGTATTCAATTATTCTACAGCAGGTACTGGAGAACGTGGATATGTAAGTCACTGTGCTGCGAATGAATCTCGTCAACCAATTGTTTTAGACAAGGATGAATTCCAAGAAATGATGCAAATATATGAAGATGATGAAGACTTAGAGTTTGTAGTTTATCCAGAAGAATCTTCTAAAGAAGTATCATTCCCTAGAAGAACGTCAGAGGGGGGGGAGGAAGGTCGTTGCGGACAGCCATCAAAGGATGAGAATCAAGCTGGAACATTTGATGGTAAGAAATTTCCCAGTGAAAAAAATAAGGAAATTATAACATTAGTAAAATATGGTTCTAAAGCTAAAAGAGTAAATTACTATTTCTGCCCTCGGCTCTTTTGTGTTAGAGATCGTCTAATGGTAAGATACAAGGATTTTAAGTCAAATACAGATAGAAAGGGTCTACCAAAACCAGAAATGTCTTGTCCATTCTGTAAAGGCATTTTAGTAGACCCAGATTCATTTGATAAAGATTCAGACCGAGATCCAAATATGACTGTTTTACAACGTAAGACAAGACCAGGTTCTGAATCAGAAAGACAGATTTACATTGGCTTTTTAGATAAGAAGAAAAATCCAAGTGGGATGTCATTGCCATGTTGTTTTGCAGATGGTAGCAAACGTTTTACAAGTGACAATGACGCAGAATTCGAGAAACTTGGATTGCCTCCTATAACGAAGGGCGCTAAGCCATTGCCGCAGGCACCAGAACCTAAGCCACAGCTGCCTGTGGCACCAAAGGCGCCATCACTTGCCCAATCAGTTGCCAACCAAATTTCAGGTAAAGAAGTTTTACCAGTTGAGCTCCCTATACAAGCACCTGAGCCTAGGAAAAAGTTAAAATCTAAACAGGTTCAGATAGTAGCACCAGTTTTAGAAGTTCAGCCAAGTGAACAGGAAGAACCTTCGGATGATGACCGGACAGAAAAGACAACTCAAAAACAAAAGCCCATTGATACTTCCTATGAGGCTAATTTTTACCGTGTAATGCAAGGGATTAGTGTTAAGACAATTGTCGATTCTTCTAGAATACCCCTGGAAATAGTTATACCCAAAGCAGGAGCACAAATCGATCCTAAATCAGGTCCTCAAGTAGGACTTCTTCCACCAGCTCTTGATTTATTCTTTGAACAAGATTCTACGTCAGATAAGTTCGCAGCGCGCGATATTACCCGAAAATTAAAACCGACCGCGGAAGGATTTCTTAGATTGGGTGTTGATAATACAGATTTGAATAGGTCATTTCTTTCTGCCTTGGTACCATTTTTACAAAAGGAAGGGAATGCCCAGACAGTTATAGAGACATATTTGACAACCCAGATTAATCCTGAGAAATTTATTCAAATGAACAGTGGTAATTTGGTAAACGAATTCTTCAATAAATGTCAGACAAAAAGACAAAATGATATGCGTCAGTGGGCATATCAGTATTTACGTGTAGATAAACTGACAAGCAGCAACATTCCTGCAATTGAACGTGCCATGAATTCATATGAATGTTTTAAGGATTTTATGGGTGATATTAATCAGAAAAAGGATTATCGCCTCTTGTATCAAGCACTCGCAGAACCTGGATTTGCATTATTGAGAGGACTTGTTTTAATTGTTCTAGAGGTGTCTATAGAGGAAACTACGATTAAAAGGGGAGATAAATCTGAATTAAAGCGTGATATAAAGTTCGAAAAAATACGAACTCCGCCTTATCCTATAACAGAAAAACAAAGGCAATCTGATATTGGATTTATTATACACTACTCGAAGGTTTCACGCGACAGATATAACCCCGAAAAAAGAATATTTAAGAATTATGGTTGGGAACCTTTGGTACATGTCAAAGGAAATTTACCTGATGGAAGACATATACCTACAATTAAATTCCAGTGGTCTGAGATTTCTGAATGGCCACCAATTGTCTTAAAACGTGTAAATGAATTTTTTGACGAGGCAGCTGGAAGAAGAGGACCCTTTACCAGTCAGTTCGGATTTGACCCCCGTGATCTAATTGGTGCATCTGACATTATTTCTGAAATTACAAGGGCTAAACCAAATGGGATAATTAGGGACGCATACAATCACATGGTGGGTGTTGGATACAAGGATTCGTCTAGTGATATTATTTCCGTCCCTGTATCTGACGATGGTTCCTTACATTTCATAAAAAATACATTTTTTGATTGGGATGATTTTAGTCCAGCATCTGCAGACAACATAGTGATGTTTTACAGAAAATTCTTACTTTCTACAGTGTCCTTGAGACCATTTGCTTCTGAGTATAGGCCAAGGCGTCTGAGAACACAGGGTGACAAGGTGGTAGGTGTAGAGTTACAAAATAAATTTGTAGTCCCTGCAAAAGATCCTGTAAAACCAATTGCTGACCTTGAACCTTCTAAACTCATAACTGAATTCGAATGGCAGATAAACAAAGATATTGCATATGATTCTAAAATGCGTCTGAAGGCATTTCAACATGCTGAAGAAGAAGATACCAAGAAATATATACAACTTGAGACATCCAGTATTCAAGACGAAATAGAAGACGTGTATCAACATTTACGCCTTTCATTTTCATCTTGGTTAGCTAGACCTGGTTCAGATGCACGGGGTGGTTCTGGCTTCAGAACTAAGTTAGAAGAAATTCTAAAGCGCTATGATTTACCGGTATTTGAAAAGAGAAAGCGTTTAGACATGCTGTTAGAAGGTAAAATTATGAGATGGCTGGAACCAAGTGATGATGAAAATGAAACTGAGCTAGGATTTTTGAGAATTGATTGCCTTTCTCAAGGTGAAACAGGATGTTCAGGAAGATGTAAGTGGAAGGCAGAAGATAACACATGTAGAATTCATACTCCTGCGACTATCAGGCCAAATGACGTAAAACTTAGTGTCCCTAGAATGTTATATTTACGTTTGATAGACGAATTAATTCGCTTTGCATCTAGAAGACAAGAGATATTCGATAGAAAAGTTCCAAGGCTAACAATAAGACAGGATGCTCAACGCATTGGAGACCAGTATATCGTGCCCGAAGGTTCATCAGATTGGAATTCTTGGTGGGAATTATTGAGATCTGAGTGGTTCAACGCTGAAGGAGATACTGCGAAACCATTTGACGAAATATACGAACCCATCCCTGAATTATCTAAAGACGCATAAAGATTCTGCTTGTAAAATCAGTAGATGGCGGAACACAGGGATGTCCTTGAACATTATCATATGCTTGGGAGTAATGTAATAAATAATGCGAATGTTACACTTTTTAGAAACCCAAATATACCTAATTTAAATAATGATATCTCTGGAAATTACTTTAATTCTGGAGATTACTACGAGACAGATAATAATAAGTTGGAAGATGCATATAATGGCCTTCTTGAACAAAGAAATCAACTCATAAGTCCAGTCCTTAGTACAAGTGGAAATATGAATGAAGAAGAATTGCTTATAAATACAAATTTACAGACGGCTACTTTATTCAAGCGACTGAATGATGAATTTAAGCAAAAACAGAAGACGTTGGAGATATATAATTCTGACCTCAAGTCCGTATTGGACACGCCTTTGAAGATTTCAAATTATATGAATTCATTAAAAACAGTATATATGTCAACCGATCCATCCACCGTTGATGGTTTGGTTACATTGATTAATACTAGTACAACTTTCTTCAGAGATACGAATACTAAATTATCCGATATGTTACGAAAGAAGATTGCTGGATTGGAGGGGGAATTAGATGATATAAATAGAAAACTAACTGCTCTGCGCTCCCTAATTATAACAGGTGTAAATGACATTGTTAAAACGGAAGATACAACAAAAAAAATATGCCCTGTATGTTTTGACAATGAAGTGAGTATAGCACTTGTCCCATGTGGGCATACGTATTGTAGAGGGTGTGCAGAGGTAGATAAAAGTAGATATGCGAAATGTCCTCAATGTAGAACACAGATAAATGCGAGAATTAAGATTTTCTTTTCAATGTAATATTTAGATGGCCTTACAAGAAATAGTACTTGCAGATGGAATAGGGCCTGGTGAAGAAAGAGACCTTCGAATTGACCCTAGCATAATACCAATGTTAATATCATTATCAGGTGGTCACCTTAATCCCAAACAAATATCATGTGCGACTATATTAATTGGTCATATAAATGGTTCAATACAACAGAAGCTTATTAATAGAGCAGATGCAGTTTGTCTGGATAATGATATTAATCAATTAAATATCATTTCCGCTAAATTTAGCAGACTCGTTGGCTTATTAAGAGGTGAAGGGGGTGGGGGTGGGGGTGGAGGGCAACAGGTTCTTATAGGAGATATTAATGCTAAATTATCACATATTTTCTGTCCTTTTATATGGAGATTTTTAAATAGATATTCTCCGGATGAACACGATCTT
>Ga0209358_10003248_pt1 | contig 12052 bp, 12 predicted proteins | sample LauGreFa1BDMLBSN_2_FD_187574 | JGI IMG/M metagenome (GOLD analysis project Ga0209358, IMG submission 187574) | Freshwater lake microbial communities from Lake Michigan, USA - Fa13.BD.MLB.SN (SPAdes) (version 2) | ecosystem: Environmental > Aquatic > Freshwater > Lake | place: Lake Michigan, USA...
TAAGTAATTTTTCAAGGTTATTAGCATTCCATATTTTTAAGATATTTTTTATTCTATCCTTATCTTTCCAGAATATGGGAGGCTTATATCTTTCAATTCTTTCATCAATTGAAAGATTTTCATTATTTTTTTGTATATCAAGAATTTTAATTATGAATGATCTAAGAATAATAATTATCTCTATAAAATTTCTTTCATAATTAGACATATTAGATATAAATTCATTAATATTTTTTTCATTTTTAGATAGCAAAATATCAATAATTTCATCATTCTTTTTTAAATCTGCGTCAGTGCAAATCTCATCAATTATTTGGTCTGTAATTTTTTCTGATTTTTTGTATAAATTTATTTTTTCAATTACCTCTTTAATCTTTGATCTTTTCAAAGAAGAGGAGCCAATAATAGTTTCGTTTTGAGAATCTGATAATTGGATATTATTTATCTGGAGTTGTTGAGTAAGAAATTTTTTTATATCAAATTTAGTTTCTTGATAACAAGGAATACAAATAGCTAATTTATCGTATTCTCCAAATTGTCTTAGTTTAGAATTTTTAAGTAGCACTTCAGAGTTCAGAATAATAATATTATCATTAATATTATTCTTTATTTTGTTAATAATATCTAAAATTTTGTCAGAACAGTTTTTAATTATTGAAATATTTTTATTATCATCAAATAATGATCCATTAAGATAATAATTAATAATATTTTCTGGACTTTTAATTATGTCTTCTTCAAAAAAAGATTTTGAGATTTTCTCTTCTTCTATAAATTTAGATGTAATTTGTTGATTTAAATCATTAATCAAATCTTGATTTTCTCCGTACAAAAGAATTATTTTTTCTTTAAAAAAATCTTTTTTTTTTAGACTTATCTCTTGTGATTTTAAGAGCATTTAAACTAATTTAATGAGACTCTAGATTTAAATAAAATATTTTGAATTATAGAGTCCAACAGTACTCTTTTTTCATTATTTTTTACTAGAATATTATTTGATAAATTATCAGTGACAGAAACTCGTTTATCTTTGGATATGGCATCTTGATATATTACAACGCCATTTTTATCTTGAAATTGGTAACTTACTGTTAATTTAATAATTTCCTCCGTTGATATCCCTCTCGAATCAATAAGAGAGCTTTCTGCTGTATCATAAATTTGAGCTTTAAATATGTAAGCATTCAAATTTTTTTCATCCCTTTTAAAATTTAATTTTTGCTCCAAATTAAAAGCTAGATCTTTATCACCTACTATTTCCGATTTAGAAATAATTACTTGTCTAGAATTTCCAGTATATATAGGGGAGAACCCGCAATGAGCCAAAGTAACTGAGATTATAATAGCTAGAAAAAATTTATTTATCATTAGTGACGATATTAAGAAGTTTATTTTTTATAAATATTTTTTTAATTATAGTTTTTTCTTCTAATATAACTTTAATATTTTTAATTGCTAAGGATTTGCTAAAAATATTTTCTTCACTTTCATTGCTTGTAGCGTTGATAATTGCCCTTTTTTTACCGTTTATTTGAATTACAACATCAAAGTGATCTTTTTTAATAAGAGTATTTTCAATTTTGGGCCACATTTGTGAACTCAGATTATTTTCTTTTGTAATTTTTTCCCAGCATTCATTTGCTATGTAAGGAATGAAAGCAGATATAATAACTAAATATTTTTTAAAAACATCGATTAAATTATTTTTATCAACCTCCAATTTTTCAACTTCATCATATATAAGATTTAAAAAGGTGTACAACTTTGCAACAGCAACATTCATTTGAAATTTTTCAACACATTCTGAAATTTCTTTTACCAGAATATCGATTTTAATTAAAAAAATTTTATTAAAGTTTTCATTTATTTTATGATAATTTGATATTTTCTCACATGTTCTCCAAATTTTTTGAATATATTTATAAGCACCTTGAATGCCGCTATCGCTCCACTGAATATCACGATCTGGAGGACTATCAGATAAAATAAACCATCTTACAGCATCAGAACCGAAAATCTTTATAATATCATCAGGATCTACAACATTTTTTTTTGACTTTGACATCGCTTGGCTATCGCCTTTAAAAACTTTTAAATTATTATTTAAAAAATATTTTCCATCCTGAAATTTTACATCTTTTGGAAAGACCCATTCTCCTTTTTCAGTTTTAAAGGTTGGATGACAAACCATTCCTTGAGTAAAAAGATTTTGAAATGGCTCTGAAAATTTAAATTTAAATTCATCTTTTAAAGCAAGGGTAAAAAATCTTGAATACAAAAGATGCAAAATCGCATGTTCAACTCCACCAATATATTGATCAACCGGCATCCAATAATTAACATCTTCTTCATTGAAGGGATGACTTTGTTCAAGGGGCGAACAAAATCTTAAAAAATACCAAGATGAATCGACAAATGTATCCAGCGTCTCTGTTTCGCGGATGGCTTTCATTCCAGTCTCGGGGCAAGTTGTGTATTTCCATGTTGGGTGATTTTCCAAAGGATTTCCAGGTTTACTTAAATCAACATCCTTTGGCAGAGTAATGGGCAAGTCTTTTTCGGGTACAGGAATAATTTTTCCATCCTCCCTGTAAAGAATCGGAATGGGACAACCCCAATATCTCTGTCTAGAAATGCCCCAATCTTTTAATCTGTAAATCGTTTTAGAATTTCCAATTTTTTTTTGTTCAACAATTTCAATTATTTTCTTTTGCGCGTCTTTGACACTAAGGTCATTTAAAAAATCAGAGTTGATTATAAAGCCATCATCAACATAAGCTTCGTTTTTAACAGTTAAACTTTGAGATTTATTTGGTGTTACTACGGGCAATATTTCTAAATTATACTTTAATGCAAACTCAAGGTCTCTCTGGTCATGTGCTGGACAGCCATAAATTGCGCCCGTTCCATAATCCATAAGTATAAAATTACTTACATAAATTGGCAAAGTTTTACCTTTAATAAAGGGATGAAAAGCATAGAACGGAGTTTTAAAACCTAATTTTTCATTTTTCGATAATGAGGATTCAATTGCAATATTTTTAAGTGCTTCTTTTTTAAAATCTAAGAAATTTTTGTCATTGTTAAAAAATTGTGTGAGAGGGTGATCAGGTGCGATTGCAATAAAAGAAGCTCCAAATATTGTATCAGGTCGAGTTGTAAAAATTCTGATTTTTTTATCGTTATTAGTTAAAAATTCTATTTCACATCCAATAGATTTTCCAATCCAGTTTTTTTGCATTAACTTAACTTTATCTGGCCAGCCTTTTAAATTTTCAAGAGATCCTAAAAGTTCGTCTGAATATTTTGTAATATTTAAAAACCATTGGTTTAATTTTTTTTTCTCAATAACCGAACCCGACCTCCAGCCTTTACCATCGATAACTTGTTCATTTGCAAGGACGGTCTGATCAATAGGATCCCAGTTTACGTAACTTTCCTTTTTATAAAGTAAATTTTTTTTTAGGAAAAATAAAAATAATATTTGTTGTTGCTTATAATATTTCTCATCACATGTTGAAATCTCTTTTTCCCAATCAATAGAAAGACCAAGGCGTTCTAATTGACTTTTCATTACTGCAATATTTTTTTTAGTCCAAACTTCAGGATGAAGATTATTTTGGATGGCTGCATTTTCAGCGGGCAGTCCAAAAGCATCCCAGCCCATTGGGTGAAGAACATTATATCCATTTAGTCTCTTAAAATTAGCTACTACATCCCCCAAAGTGTAATTCCGCACATGGCCCATATGAATATTTCCTGATGGGTACGGAAACATTTCTAAACAATAAAATTTTTTATTAGTTTTGTTTTGTGTGCGGAAAATTTTATTTTTTTTAAAAAAAAATTGCCACTTATTTTCTATTAATGAATGATTATAACTCTCCATCTTTAAAAAAATTATTTTTTGTCTTTTTTTGCTTCTTCAATTTTTAATGATCTTGCTGTGGAGATAATATTTTCTTTGATATCATCATTAAATTTTTTATCTATTGCTGAATTGATACATCTATTAATGTTATCGCATATTCTTTTATGTGCCGTGATTTTTATCGAGTCCGATCTTAACTCATTGCTTAAAAACTGAATTGAAATTTTAACTTGCTCTTGTGGATTTTGTGATTCTGAATACCAGTCGTAAATTATAACTCCACCCGCGTAATCGGCATTAAGAAGCGGGAGAAATTCTAAAGATTTTAATGTTGCACGCCACATAACATTAGAGGATGCAAAGTTTACTACGGCTCCTCCACCAGTATTTTGACCTATTTTCCCTATATCTCCAAATAACCCTCCACCTTTATCTCTATATGCTTCTGCTCTTTTAGTTGGACTAGGTTCGATAATTACTCTTTCTCCAGATACGGGATCATTTTTAGAGCAACCAAAAAAAATGATAAAAAACAAGCAAAGCACTGATTTTTTAAGATTAAGATGTGACATTATTACAACATTTTATTTAAAATATGATTTAAAATACTTAATTAAATACCAAATTCTGCTGAACATTTATATCATTCAAAAAAGTATAACAATAGTGTTGTACTAAAAATAACTAATAACAAGGAGTAATAATGAAAAACAAACTATTAATTACTTCAGCACTAGCAGGAAGTTTATTAGCTGGAAGCGCGTTAGCTCAAACAACTATAACAGGTTCTTTGGACTTAACATATAACGCTTTAAGCAAAGATACAGCCGGCGGTCTTGCAAGTACAAGAGGTGTTGGAAGAGAATCTCAAATCAACATTCAAAACAAAGGTAAACTAAACGTAGGTGGTTTAGATTATGCAGCTGGTTTTGCTTTAGAGTTTGATGGTACAGGAACAGGCTCAGCTGACGTATCTGGAACTGACAGCGCAAAGTCAATTCATAATGAAAACGTTTATGTAGATATCATTAGTGGAAATACGACTTTCACAATTGGTGTTGACCATATTCAAAGAGGATATGCCGGTGCAGCTCCAGCGATCGTAAATATTACAGATCAAATGGCTGGTGCAGGTTCATCAACAACTTTCGTAATCGGAGCTAGAACTTCTGAATCAGCAGGTCTTGGAATTATGCAAAATATTCCAGGAACAGGAATCAGAGCTTCTGCCTTCTATGCGCCAAGATCTGGTGATACAGGAGTTGGTGATATGAATGCTCAATCAGCAAACGTTTCAGCAAATTCATCTTATGAAGTTGGTATTAACGGAACTGATACATTCGGAGTAAAAGGTTTAACTGTTGTTGCTTTTAAAAATAAAGCTGACAAAGCTCAATCAGGTTTTGTTGGAGATGTAGAAGGTACAACATACGGTATTGGTTATAATTTTGGTCAGTTTGCTGTCGGAATTGACAGAATAATTGATAAAAATAATAACTTAGTTGCTGCTGCTGCAAACAATGCATTAGGCGAACAAGCAACTACTGGCATTGAAAGAGATACACAAAAAATTGGTGTAACTTTTGCTGTTTCTAAAGACCTAACTATCGGTTTAGTGCAAACTAAAACTGATCATAGTGGTTCAGCAACAGCATCACTTAATGGAACTGAAAAAGTTCAAGCTTTGCAAGTTGGTTACAGTTTAGGACCTGTTGCATTATCACTTACTCATGCGAAGTTTGATGATCTTGCTGGTCGAACTGGAACTGTTGTTGGTGATGATGGCACATTGAGTATCGCTAGATTATCAACTAGATTTTAATTTATAAAATAATTAAATAAATTAAGCCCGTACTATTTAAAAAATAGTGCGGGCTTTTTTATTTTAAGATTTGAAATTAAACTAATAAACCCCACACCTTTAGCTTTTGTCATTTTAATTTTCTTAATATTCTCAAAGTTAATTCCACCAAGTGCATATACATCAATTTTCCAATTTTTTGATATTTGATTAAATTTACTAATGGTTAAAATTTTTGAGGTATTATATTTTAAATTTTTAAAAATTGGAGATAGCAAAATTGCGGTACAGTTTTGTTTAATTTTAAAAAAGTACTCATTTTGTGAGTGAGCTTTACCAATAATTTTAAAGTTTTTTTTATAATTATTTACATTTAGATAAGTACGTTTGTTGTTATGGGATATAATTAGGCCATCTAGATTATATTTTATTGCAAGTCTTAAATTATCAACAATAAAAAATTTAATATTGTTAATTTTACAAAAATTTTTTATTTCTAAAAAATTATTTTCATTAATTATGTATTTATTGTTGTAAATAATAGCTATATTTTTAAATTTAACTACATTTTTAATGATTTGTTCGTTAATGTAGGTTGTGAAAAAATAAAAATTTTCCTGATAACACTTGTTAAATTGCATATGTCAATTGTTGAAAATTATAAATCAATAATAAGTAAAATAAATCATTTATCAAATAAAGTTACTTTGATATGTGTGACAAAGACATTTTCTTTAGATGTGATTAAACCCTTAGTTGATAATGGTCATGTTCATTTTGGAGAAAATAAAGTTCAAGAAGCTAGGAATAAATGGTCAGAGTTATTAAAGCTTAATCCAAAAATAAATTTGCATATGCTTGGAAAAATTCAGTCTAATAAAATAGATGAAATTGTAAATATTTTTTCATTTGTTCATTCACTGGATAATGAAAAAAATTCAATTAAATTTAATGAGTCTGAAAAAAAATTCAAAAAAAAATTAAATTATTTTATTCAGGTTAATATTGGTAATGAATTACAAAAATCTGGAATTCAGATATCGTTGGTTAAGGATTTTGTTAAATTTTGCAAAAAAGATCTAAATCTAAACATTCTTGGATTAATGTGTATTCCGCCATTTAATCAGAAACCTGAATTTTTTTTTAGTATGTTGTTTAAGTTAAATAAAGAATGTGATCTTAACAATTTAAGCATGGGTATGTCATCTGATTATGAGCTTGCAATTAAAAACGGCGCTAATTATGTTCGTGTTGGTTCCTCTATATTTGGTAATAGATCTTAGGCAATTTTTACTCTCGTATTTTTGTCAATCTGAGCCAAAATTTTTATCAAATGCGTTTTTCTTAATGCAATGCATCCTAGCGTTTTAGCGTATTTATTTTTTGTGATATGTATAAATATTGCTGATCCTTTATTTTTTATTGTAGGTTTTGTATTGTAATCTAATACTACGATTAAATCATAAATTTTATCTTTACGATAAAATTTTTCATGTGAAAATTTGCTTGGTAATTTTATTTCTTGGTTATAAAATTTACTTGTTGGGTCATCGCACCAGCCCATATTACTTTTAATTTTAACAAGTTTAAATTTTGAAGCTATTTTTTTTATTCGATCACTCCTATAATAAACACTAACTATTTTATAAGTTCCTCTTGGAGTAATTTTGTCACCCTCCGATTTCTTCTCTCCAATCCCAGCTTTCCCAAGAGCACACCTAAATTTTAGGTTTTTATATTTTAAGAGCCTAAATTTATTTATAATAATCATGTTTTATGTATTATATATGCTTTTATGAATAATATTCATCTAAGCATTTCGGGATCAGACCCGTTTTCAAGTATTTTAAATGAGCTTGATTTTAATAATATCTTAGAACTTAGCAGCCAATTAAATCATAATAATAAAAAAATATTAGTTAACATTCTATTTACTGAGAATTTAAAAATAAAAGATGTTAAAAATTATTTATTAAAAAATAAGCCAACGATTTTGTTTGTATATCATAGAGATTATATAAAAAAAAATAATATAAATTTACTAGATTTTCATGTCGTTTTAGAACTTCCTATTGAAATTTTATCATTTAAAGAAATCTTAAATATTTTGATTACCAAGTATAATTTTTTTAAAAAATCTAAAATTATTATTAAAGATTACGCAATTGATTCTAATGAACGATCTATTACTAAACAAAAAATAAAAGCTAAACTCACAGAAAAAGAGTTAGAATTAATCCTGGCCCTTAATAATAATAATGGTTTAAATAAATCCTTTTTGCTTAAAAGTATTTGGAAACATAGTCTTGATCTAGATACTCATGCTTTTGAAACTCATCTTCATCGTTTAAGAAAAAAAATTTACAAATATTTTAAGGATGAAGATTTTATTATTGAAAAAAATTCTTTATACTATTTGAACTATTAATTAAGTCTTGCACCAATTTTTTGAATAATATTTGCAGCGAGTTCTGAACCGGTTTGGAGACATTTTTTAATATCCGAGTGATCTAAGTATTCCTTAAAAAATCCTGATGCAAATAAGTCGCCTGCACCCGTTAAATCTAAAATCTTTTCAACTTTAACGCTTTCACAGTTAATAATTTCATTATTTAAAATAGCCAAACTTCCATTCTCACTTCTTGTTATGATGATAAGTTTATTAATTTTTTTAAGTTCTTTAATACTATCTAGTAAATTATTTTTCTGCATTAGTTCATTTATTTCATTTTCATTTCCGATCAAAATATTTAAATCATTTAATAGTAATTTAAAAAAATCGTTTCTATGTCTACTGACGCAAAAAATATCAGATAAACTCATTGCAATTTTAACATTATTTTTTTTTGCTAAATTAATGACATGTTTAAACATTGCTTCACTCATTCCTTTATCCCAAAGATAACCTTCCAAAAAAATAAGTTCATAATTCTTAATATGATCCTCATTAATGTCACTTATTGAAAGTTGAGATGAAATACCAAGATAAGTACACATGGTTCTCTCAGAGTCTGGAGTTATAAAAATAATAGATGCACCTGTTGATAAATTTTCACTTTTTTCAATGTATGGAAAATTGACATTTATTTTTTCAAGACTTTTCTTGTAAATTTCACCAAATTCGTCAGAGTTAATTTTTCCTATAAATGATGGGTATCCTTTAAGATATGAAATACCCGCCATGGTATTCGCAACAGAGCCACCTGCTTCGAGTTTTTCAATTTTAATTTTACTTTTTAAATTTTCAAATTCGCTCTTTTCAATGAGTTTCATGGAACCTTTGGTAAGTTTATTTTTTGATAAAAAATTATCATCAACTTTTACAAACACATCAACAATAGCATTGCCAATACCAAGAATTTTTTTAGACATTTTTATCTTTATACAGACAAATTTTATTAATTATACATTTTGTACAAAGTGGATTTCTAGATTTGCATATATACCTACCGTGTAAAAGAATTAGATGATGGGCTTTTTTTAAGTATTTGTTGGGTAAAATTTTTAAAAGCTGTTCCTCTACTTGATTTGGATTTTTGCCATTCGTTAGACCAGTTCTATTACTTACCCTAAATACGTGGGTATCCACTGCGATGGTTGGTTTATTAAAAGCAGCATTTAAGACAACGTTTGCAGTTTTCCTACCAACACCAGGAAGATTTATTAAATCTTTAAAATTATTTGGAACTCTACTTTGGTATTTTTCAACTAAAATTTTTGAAAGGTTATATAAGTTTTTGGCTTTCATATTAAAGAGTCCAATACTTTTAATCATTCTTTTTATTTTTGTAATTCTAAGATCAACAAAATGTCTTGGAGTATAATATTTTTTATAAATATTCTTAGTAACGTTATTAACATTTGTGTCTGTACATTGGGCAGAAAGAACTACGGAAGTTAAGAGTGTAAATTGGTTTCTATATTTTAGGGAGGTTTCTGGATTTTTGATAGACTTATCTAATAATGCTATAAGCTTTAAAGCCTGTAATTTATTTAATGGCATTAAAAATTATAAGAAATTGATTATTTAAGTTCGAACATGTCCTGCATAGAAAATAGGCCCCTTTTCTTTTTGCTTATCCATACAGCTGCGTTTAATGCTCCATCAGCAAAAAGTTCTCTTGAAAAAGCAGTATGTTTTAATTCTATATTTTCTATCTTATTATTAAAAATTACCGAATGTTTACCAATGGTGTTACCTTTTCGTGTAATAAAAAAATTAACTTTATTTTTTTGTAAATTACCTTTTTTATTTAAAAAGATTTTACCTTTTATTGATTCTAGATTTTTATTTTTCCCTTTGGATATTGCATTCGCTAACATCAATGCTGTACCTGATGGGAAATCAACTTTTTTTTTATGATGATCATCGTTAATTCCAACATGATAATCATTGGGTATTTTTTTAGAGATAATATTAACAATGTATTCTAGCAGATTAATACCCAAGCTCATGTTTCCAGATTTAAATATAGCAATTTTTTTTGAGTAGTTTTTTATTAGATTATTTTGTTGCCTAGTAAAACCAGTTGTGCCGATCACAACTTTTTTTTTAAACTTCTTTGCATAATTTAAAATTTCAAGCGAAGATTTAGGTCTTGAAAAATCAATAACAACATCTGTTTTTTTAAAAGCTTCTAAGTTATTTTTTTGTACTTTAATTCCATTTATAATTTTCCCGCATTTTAGATCAGTTAAGCTGAATAATTTTATATTTTTGTTTTTAGAGATTCTTTCAATAAGAATTTTTCCCATTCTTCCAAGAGCTCCAGTGATTGTGATGTTAATTTTTTTCATTAATCGCCACTCCAAAACTTTTTAGCTTTATTTATAAAATTTTTTATTTCTGAATTATTATCTAAATCTTCTAAAGATTTAAATTTTTCGAGCAAGTCTTTTTGCTCTTTTGATAAGGATTCAGGAATTATTACATTTGTTTCTAGATATAAATCTCCGTAATCATCACTTCTTATAATAGGCATACCTTTACCTTTAAGCCTAAACTGTTTTCCAGACTGTGTTCCTGCAGGAATTTTAACTTTTGATTTTCCACCATCTATCGTTGGAACTTCTATTTCCGCACCAAGCGCAGCATCAGTCATTGATATAGGTAATTTGTAGTATAGATTTTCTTCAGATCGTTGAAAAATTTTATGTTTTTCAACTGTTATAAATACATAAAGATCTCCGTTAGATCCTCCTCTATAACCAGCGTCTCCTTTTCCAGACAATCTTATTTGTGTTCCATCATCAACCCCTTTTGGAATTTGAATAGATAGATTTTTTTTTGTTTTAGTGGCACCAGATCCTTTACAGTCTTTGCAAGGGTTAGAAAGAACTTCGCCTTCTCCTCCGCAATCAGGACATGTTTGTTGTAGAGTGAAAAAACCTTGTTGTGTTCTTACTTTTCCATGTCCATTACAAGTGGAACATTTTTTAGGTTTCGACCCAGGTTCTGCACCATCACCAGAACATTTTTCACACTTTTCATTTGAAGATAAATTAATAGTTTGTTTTTTTCCAAGATAGGCTTCTTCTAAAGTTATTTCTAAATTAATTTTTAAATCAGATCCGCGATTAGATCTTGATTTTTTAGAACCTCTACCACCTCGACTTGAACCCATAAAGTCGCCAAAAAAATCATCGAAGATGTCAGAAAATGCTCCAGACTCAAAACCACCAAAATCAAAACCACCAGCCCCACCACCAACTCCACCTTCAAACGCAGAATGTCCAAATTGATCATAGGAAGATTTTTTCTTTGGATCAGATAAAACTTGATAGGCCTCAGACGCTTCTTTAAATTTTCCCTCAGCAGTTTTGTCTCCCTGATTTCTGTCAGGGTGATATTTCATTGCAAGAGATCTATATGCTTTTTTTATTTCTTCAGGAGTTGCTTTTTTGGTTACACCAAGAATATCATAATAGTCTTTTTTGGACATAATGACTTAGGGCGAAACCAGTTATAAATGGATTAGCCGTTCTTTTTGTTATCGTCTTTTACTTCTTCAAATTCGGCATCAACCACATCTTTTTTATCATCAGGCTTAGCATCTGTTTTTGAAGCACCAGCAGTATCTTGCTGAGATTTATATATTGCCTCGCCTAATTTCATAGAAGAAGTCATTAATTGCTGAGTTTTAGTTTTAATATCTTCAGTTTTGTCAGATTTAATGGCTTCTTTTAAATCTTCCATATCTTTTTCAATTGCTTTTTTATCAGCTTCTGAAATTTTGCTTCCATGTTCTTTTAAGCTTTGCTCAGTTGAAGCTATTAAAGAGTCAGCATGATTTTTTGCATCAACCTCTTCTCTTTTCTTTTTATCAGCTTCTTTATTAGCTTCCGCTTCTTTAACCATTTTTTGAATTTCTTCATCGGTT
>Ga0209358_10003249_pt1 | contig 12052 bp, 10 predicted proteins | sample LauGreFa1BDMLBSN_2_FD_187574 | JGI IMG/M metagenome (GOLD analysis project Ga0209358, IMG submission 187574) | Freshwater lake microbial communities from Lake Michigan, USA - Fa13.BD.MLB.SN (SPAdes) (version 2) | ecosystem: Environmental > Aquatic > Freshwater > Lake | place: Lake Michigan, USA...
TTTTAATTATATTTATATTCTAAAATAATAACTATGGGATTTGCTATTAATAAAAAAATTGCAGCAAAAAATTCCACCAATACAACAAAGGCTACGGTACAAGGTGGAAGTTCAAAATTTATCGCTAAAGCCAATACAAAATCAACTGGCGCGGCTAAAAAACCAATTAAAACAGGCGGTTCTAGAGGAAGTTGATCTTTGACTCATCATCCTTTATGGGAAGCAACAAATTGATAATCAATGCTTTGTAACTAATATTACAAGGCATTTTATTTTCAAGTCAACGCTTATCATTTTTGGTAGGCCTCCTTTTAAAAAGTACTTATATTTATTTACAAATACACGATACATGAAAGCAATTTTTTTACACATTTTCTTATTAATGGGTTTAGTCGCATTTGCGCAACTTAAACCAAGTTCAGCGTCAGATCGCTTAAAGAGTAACGAACAAAAGTCACTTCTTTTGGCTAATTCTACAGTTAATAATACGTCGTTTCAAAACATAGGCCCTTCGGTAATGAGTGGTCGTGTTGTTGATATTGATGTAAATCCGAGTGAACCAACTGAGTTTTATGTCGCTTATGCCACTGGTGGTGTATGGCATACGATTAATAATGGACAAAGTTTTAAACCTATTTTTGATTCAACTGCAACTTTAAATATTGGTGATATTGCAGTGAACTGGAAAAATAGAATCATCTGGGTAGGAACAGGTGAAGCGAATAGTAGTCGTTCCTCTTACGCTGGTATTGGCGTTTACAAATCTGATAATAATGGTAAAACCTGGGATTATCTGGGGTTACCTGAATCACATCATATTGGTAAGGTACAACTATCTCCAACTGATCCAAATGTTGCATGGGTAGCGGCTTTAGGACATTTGTATTCTGAAAACAAGGAAAGAGGTATTTATAAAACGGCGGACGGTGGTAAAACCTGGAAGCAAACTTTATACATTGATGCGAATACAAGCGGTATTGATATTGATGTTGATCCTAAAAATCCGAATAACTTATATGCAGCTATGTGGTATAAAACACGCTCTGCTTCCAACTTTGTAGAGGCGGGAAAAACAAGTGGTATTTATAAAAGCACTAATGGCGGAGATAGTTGGACTTTAGCTTCAACAGTTGCATCAGGTTTTCCTACTGGCGAAGGTGTCGGTAGAATTGGTATTGCAGTTTATCCTGAAAATCCATCTATTGTTTATGCGATTGTTGACAATAATGCCCAGCAATCTGATACAACAATAAAAAGATATAGTGACACCACTCGATATGCATTGCGTGATTTTAAAGATTTAACGGTTGACCAATTTTTAGCTTTAGATGATCGTAAGTTCACCACTTTTATTCGTTCACCTCGTAATGGCTTACCAATGAAATACACGGTAGCTGGTATCAAGGAAGATGTAAAGTCGGGCAAATTATTACCTTCTTGTATATGGGATTATTTATATGATGCGAACACTGCTTTATTTGAAACACCGATTATTGGAGCTGAAGTATATCGTAGTGAGGACGCAGGATCAACATGGAAAAAAACAAATACCAAGCCAATTAATTTGTATAGTACCTATGGTTATTATTTTGGTAAAGTATTTATAAGCCCTACCAATGCTGATAAAATAATTATCACAGGCGTTGGTATATTATTAAGTAAAGATGGCGGTAAAACGTTTAAAGAAATAGGTAAGGAAAATGTACATTCTGATCATCATTACGCATGGTTAAATGGTCAAAAAGACGGGCATATTATTATTGGTAATGATGGTGGTTGTAATATTACTTATGATAATGGCGATCATTGGTTTAAGGCAAATACACCTCCGGTGGGTCAATTTTATAATATAAATTTTGATATGGCTAAGCCTTACAATGTTTATGGTGGCTTACAGGATAATGGTACTTGGATGGGATCAAGCCAAACCAAAGAAAGCTATGATTGGTTTGATAGTGGGCATAATCCTTATACCATGTTAAATGGAGGAGATGGTATGCAAGTGCAGATAGATACCAGAGACAATAAAACTATTTATAGTGGTTCTCAATATGGTGCGTATTCAAGACAGAATTTAACGACCAAGGAGCGAAAGTTTATTAGACCATTACGTAATTTAGGAGAGCCTGCATTTAGATTTAACTGGCAAACACCTATTTTATTAAGCAAGCATAACCAAGATGTTTTTTATTATGGAAGCAATAAATTTCATCGCTCTATGAGTAAAGGAGATAGTTTAGTAACATTAAGTACTGAATTAACTTCTAACCCAGCACAAGGCGATGTTCCTTATGGTACCTTAACAACCATGAGTGAGAGTCCTTTCCGTTTTGGTTTAGTTTATGTAGGATCAGATGATGGCATGATTCATTTATCAAAGGATGGTGGTTATACCTTTTCTTTATTGAGTGCAAAATTCCCTAAAGGTTTATATGTAAGTAGGGTATTGGCAAGTGCATATAGTGAATCACGCGTTTATGCTACATTGAACGGGTATCGTAACGATCATTTTAATGCTTATGTATATGTCAGTGATGATTATGGTACTACTTGGAAGCAAATCATGAAGGATTTACCATTAGAAGCGGTGAATGTAATTACCGAAGATAATGTTTCAAGTCAAGTGTTATATGTTGGTACGGATGGCGGATTGTATGTAAGTACAGATGGTGGTGTAAGCTCCATGGGATGGAGTAAAGGCTTACCTAACGCGGTGCCTATTCACGATATCGTTATTCATCCTAGAGACAATGAAATTATTTTAGGTACACATGGCCGTAGTTTGTATACAAGCAAGCTGGATGATTTGCATAAAAAAGTACAAGTAAAAAAGTAATTAGCTGATTCAATTTCAGTAAGCATTTAAATGCTATTTATAAAAAACCCCAAGCCTCGCTTGGGGTTTTTGTTTGAGCACAATCTGTTCCGTGATGAAATAGCAATCAACTAATTCACTAAATATTTATTTCTTATTTCTAGCGGTGTATTCTTATTATTTAAACGAAGTAAACTAAAGAAGGAGTGAAATTTAAATGGAGTAAACTTATAATTACGAAAGGAGTTATTTAAACTGATCAAAATAGGGCACTTCGTCGTTGGAAACCGATTCCTTTTCTTGCCAATAGGCAAGGGTAACAATAGTTCCATTATCAGTTTTTAATTGGCGACCAAAAATTGCGTTGGTCGCATTAAAAGTTAAATCAGTTACCCCCACTGTAAATGTGGTAGGTGCTGGGGGCGCTTCAGGAACTGGAGGCGCGGGTGCTGGCGTTGCATCGCCTTCAGCAGGAGCTGCCACAGGCGCGGCCGGTGCTGCTTTAGGGGCAGGGCTTCCCACCACTACCACTTGGTATTTATTTGACTCCAATAATTGTTTTAAAAATGCAACGCGTTCCGGATTTGCATTTTTTTCAACAATCGCACATTTAATACTATCTAAATCTTCAAATTCGTGGTTCTTATTAATTGCCATAATCAACTATTTTTTTACAATCCAATACTTAGTGAATAAATATAATCATAAACGATACTAGCGAGTCCAGTAATAATTATTCCTGCTACACATATATACATTGCCAACTTGGTAATACCTGGAACGCTTAATTTTTGAATGGGTTGCTCATTTTCTTCCATAAATATCGCTTTCACCACTTTTAAATAATAGAAAAAGGAAATCACCATGTTTAGTGCAGCAAAAGTGATCAATCCATAATTTTCCTTAGCAGCACCAGCCATCATTAAAAATAATTTACCAAAAAATCCTGCAGTAGGAGGTACCCCAGCTAATGAAAATAAAGCGATGGTTAAAACCCAAGATAAAAAAGGATTGGTTTTATAAAATCCTTTAAAGTCTGAAATATTTTCTTTTCCTGTTAAAGCACTTACTAGGGAAACTACCCCAAAGGCAGCTAAATTAGAGAATACATAAATTAAAACAAAGTACACCAATGAGGCAGATCCTGATTGCGAACTTCCTGAAATACCAATTAAAATAAAACCCACCTGTGCTATGGATGAAAAGGCAAGAAAGCGTTTGAAATTATCCTGTCTTAATGCAAATAAATTTCCAATTAAAATAGTAGCCACAGATAACACCACCAATACGCCATACCATACGGTAGCAATAGGCGTGAACACTTTATATAAAATAGAAGTGAAGGTAAATAATACGGCCGCTTTTGACACTACCGATAAAAAAGCGGTGACAGCAACGGGTGAACCTTCGTAAACATCAGCGGTCCAAAGGTGAAAAGGGACTGCCGATATTTTAAATGCAAAACCAGATACCAATAAAATGAATCCAAACAATTGCATTGGATCCTTACTGATATGTGCTGTTAATATGTCAAAGCTTAATGTACCACTCGTGCCATATAAAAAGGAAATACCCATTAATAATATACCCGAAGAGAAAGCCGAGGATAATATTAATTTCATTGCTGCTTCGGATGACTTTCTTTTGGCCAAATCGAAGTTGGCTGCAGCAGCTAATGGAATAGTACTCATTTCAAGTCCTAAATAAAACATTAATAAGTTGCCGCTTGAAATCATAAAGAACATCCCTAGTAGGGAAGTGAATATTAGTAAATAAAATTCAGCGACTTGCTTGTGATGCTTTAGCCATGCGTAGGATTGCATGGAAATCAAAAGTATCGCTAGGTTTAAAATGTTTTTTTCTAGTACAATAAAAGCATTCGTTGTAAACATGCCATTAAATGCGCCTCCTTCGCTCATGCCAAAAAAGCCTGCAGCTAGGTTGATGAATAATAAAATATTAATGAGGATCAAAACAGTTTCATTGCTTCTTTCTTTTCCTATTTTAATAAATAGCAATAAAAAAATAAGTAAGCTTAGTATAAGTTCCTGTCTGAGTAATATAAAAATGTTTGATAGCATTATTCTAATTATTTAAGGGTAATGGCTTTGTCAATATTGATCATTAAAAACTCGGTGCTAGGCATAATTAATTGGTTAATCAAAAAAGGAGCCAATCCAATAATTAATATACCTACTATTAACAAACCTGCTGCAAATTTTTCGTTCCAGGTGGCATCCCCTAAAAGGGCATGCTCGTCTGAGATTGGGCCCATGATAGTTTTCCCAGTTGCACGTAATATATAAACTGCGGTGACTACAATAGATGCTGCTGAGATTACAGTAGCTATCCGATATACCCCATCTGGGTTTTGCCAGGAACCCATAAACACTGTCATCTCTGCCACAAATCCACTGAAGCCGGGTAAGCCTAAGGAACACAAACCTGCAATAACAAATACCGTAGATATAAAGGGCATTACTTTTAATAAGCCGCCTAATTGTGCAACCATCCTAGTATGGGTTCTGGAATAAATCATGCCAATGGCAGCGAAGAATAAGGCCGTCATTAATCCGTGAGAAACCATTTGAATCACTGCACCATTAATAGATGTTTTATTCAACATACCAATCCCTAATATCACAAAGCCACAGTGACTGATGGAGGAATAGGCATTGATATATTTTAAATCAGTTTGCATCATTGTGGCGAATGCACCATAGATGATTGCGATAGTAGCCAATAAAATAATGATCCAAGAATAACTATGTGCTGCGTCAGGCATTAATGCTGCCATGCGTAAACAACCATAACCTCCAAGCTTCATGGAGATACCCGCTAAAAACATGGAAGCTGCAGTTGGTGCAGATGCGTGTCCATCGGGTACCCAAGTGTGAAAAGGAAATAAAGCTGCAAATATGCCAAAGCCTAAAAATACAAATGGGAAAAAGAATTTTTGAACGCCTAATGAAATACCCATTTGGCCAATTTGTACCATGTCAAACGTATGCGTGTTATAATAAATTCCCATTAAGCCAACAAATACTAATGCTGAACCCGCCATTAACATTAAAGCAAGTTTCATAGCGCTGTTTTCTTTTTTACCACTTCCCCAAATACCAATTAATAAAAACTTAGGGATAACGGCTACTTCTAAAAAGAAAAACAAAGTGAATAAATCTAAAGAGATAAAAAATCCATAAGCACCCATGCTTAATAAAACGAGTAAGAAGAAATATTCTTTGCTCAGCTTCTCCATGGTCCAGGAAACAAGTATGCCCGCAACCACAATTAAAGAGCTTAATAATATCATGGCAAGCGCAATACCATCTATACCAATATGGTAATTAATATTTAATGCTTTAAACCAAACGGTGTTTGTTTCAAATAAATAGGTTGCAGTGTTACCTGCTGCTCGCTGATCCATATATAATTTCAACAACCATCCAGCCGCGCCCAATTGTGCTATTGATCCTGCCAATCCAATAGTTCTTATTTGCGCTAAATTTTTACTCAATAAAATGAGTAATGCAGTGAGCAGGGGCAATAAGATGAGTAATGATAAGTTCATATGAATAAGTTATTTCCAGATATAAATAAATAAAATTGATAAAGCAATGACCCCTCCGAAAAAGTACAATGCGTAGTTTTGTACCTTACCTGATTGGAATCCTTTAATTGCCCCTGAAGTTTTTGCGGTTGTATTTGCTAATAACAACATAAAGCCATCCACAATATTGCGATCTGCCCATGCTATAGGTTGTCCGATTAATGGGAATACAATTTTTTTAGTGATAAATAAATACAATTCATCTACATAAAACTTTTTATAGGCTGCTCTGTAAAAACCACCAAATAGGGCAACCGCTTTGTCTGATTTTACATTTTGCGTTTTATAAAAACTAGCCGATAATAAAATAGCAATGATTGATAAGGTAACTGGGGCAATGGAGAATATTACATCAATATGTGTTTCTAATGCTAATCCGTTCGAAGTGATGAATTGGGAGAAAGGAATAAATCCAACACCTATTGCACAGGCTGTTAAAATGAGTAATGGTAATTTCATGGTCCAAGTGCCTTCGCCATGATCATGTGCATCATCATGCGCGTGTCCATGGTCATGATGCGCTTTTGCTACCGCGTCCTTGCTCCAGAAAATATTGAAATATAAACGGAACATATAAAAACTTGTCAATGCAGCAGTAAATAGCGCTACACCATAAATCAATTTATTCTCATGAAATGCAGCCGTTAAAATTTCTTCCTTACTAAAAAATCCTGCAAAAGGCGGGATACCTGCAATCGCTAAGCAAGCAATTAAAAATGCAGCATGGGTAATCGGCATTAATTTTCTTAAGCCGCCCATATCTTTCATTTCATTACTGTGTACCATATGTATCACGGCGCCGGCGCCTAAGAACAATAAACTTTTGAAAAAGGCATGGGTAAATAAATGAAACATGGAAGCCATATATCCCAATCCTGCTTCACCACCATTTTTTGAAATGCCTAATGCAAACATCATATAGCCAATTTGCGACATCGTAGAATAAGCCAATACACGTTTGATATCTGTTTGTGTACAAGCAATCACTGCTGCTAATAAGGCGGAAAATGCGCCTACATAAGTAACGATGGTTAAGGCTGCTTCGTCCATGGAGAACACAGGAAACAATCTAGCCACTAAATAAACACCTGCTACAACCATGGTTGCTGCGTGAATTAATGCAGATACTGGCGTTGGACCTTCCATAGCATCAGGCAACCAAATATGCAAAGGAAACATCGCCGACTTTCCTGCACCACCCATAAATATTAAGGTTAAACCCCAGGTAAGCATACTCGCACCTAAAAAGCTGGCACTAGTTATACTTAAAAATTCAGGGGACTGCGTCGAAGTTAATTTTTCAATCAATAATCCAATATCTAAAGTGCCTCCGTAAAAGCCCATGATTAAAATACCAATTAAAAAACCTAAATCGGCGAAGCGCGTTACAATGAATGCTTTTTTGGAAGCGGCCACTGCAGAAGGTTTGTTAAAGTAATAACCAATTAATAAAAAGCTGGATACTCCCACTAATTCCCAGAACATGTACACCTGAAAAATATTAACGGATAATATTAAACCCAGCATAGAGAAAGTAAATAAAGACAAGAAGGCATAATAAGTAGCAAATCTTTCTTCGCCTTTCATATAGCCCAAGCTAAATACATGGACCATTAAGGAAACCGAAGTCACTACAATCAGCATCATCACTGAAATGGGATCTACAATAATGCCCATATCAATAGATACATTAGGGCTGAATTGCAGCCAAGTATATTTTAATGCAATTATTTTTTGATACACTCCGTTTACTTTTCCGTCTACAAAAAAGTATTGTTTAGCAGCCACAAAGGAAAGGATGGTAGCGGTAAGTAAGGAGGCTGTTCCAATAATACCTGCGCTTTTAGCAAAGTACTTGCGTCCGAACAAGCCCAATATTACAAAAGTAGCAAGTGGTAATAATGGAATCCAAAGTATATATAAGTAGTTTGACATAATAATTAAAATTTCATTTCAGTGGCATCGTCTACATCAATGGATTGGTGACTACGATATAAATTAATGATAATGGCAATGGCCACGGCTGCTTCGGCAGCTGCAATGGTGATGATAAACAAAGAAAAAAACAAGCCATCTAATTTATCAGGGAACAAGTATTTGTTAAATGCGACAAAATTGATATTTACGCTATTTAACATCAGCTCAATGGACATAAGCATGGTAATAATATTTCTTCTGGTAAACAAACCATACATACCTATAAAAAATAGGGCAGTGCTTACAAAAAGGATATGGGTTAAGGGTACTTCGTTCATGGTATTAATCCTCTTTTTTGTTTAAGTGAACAATATTTGCTTCAGTAGGTTTCATCGCAATAACAATACAGCCCACCATCGCGGCTAATAATAACATACTCACTACTTCAAACGGTAAAATAAAACCATGTGAAGTGGTGCTTAGCATTTGCATGCCTATTTCATCCACACTTGGATTGAAGGGGGCTGCTGAAATATTATTGAATCCGTAATGATTGATTAAATTAAAAGTGAATCCAGTACCAAATAAAGCAGCGAGTGCAGAAAATATCATTTTACCCGTGGCAGGCTTGGCCATTTCCTTTCCTGATTGCTGTGTTAAGAATATCGAAAAAATAATTAACACCACAATACCACCTACATACACCACAATTTGTATGGCAGCAATAAATTCCACTTGCATCCAAAAATAAAGTGCAGCAATACCTACCAATGAAAATAATAACCAGATAGCAGAACGAAATATTTTAAGTGATGTCACTGCTAAAATTGCGGCGCCCAATATGAGTGCGGCAATAGCGTAAAATATAATAGTTGATGTATTCATTATTCTATTCCCTCCCTTATTTTAGATCCTGGTTGATTTAATACTTTGGTTAATTTGGTTCTATCAAATACACTGTGTTCAAAATTGGGCGCCATTTTAATCGCATCACTTGGACAAGCAACGATACATAAATTACACATCGTGCAAAGTTCAAGTCGATATACTAATGTGTCAATTGCTTTTTTCTTTTTTCCTTCAGGGGATGTTTCAAATTTGGTCACCACTTTAATAGTACCATTTGGGCAAGCCAACTCACAAGCAGTACAACCCGTACAGGTATGTTCATTGTTGGCATCATGCGGCATTACTACTTCACCCTTGAATCGGTCCGACAGTAATAAGGTCGCACGGTTGTCCGGATATTGCTCAGTTATAATTTCCTTAGGATGTGTAAAGTAATAACCTGTTTTGCGCATGCCTTTTAATAAGGAGGTTACGCCGGTCACAACATCTGTTATATATTCTTTCAAAAACATGTTTCTAATTCATTTAATGTTAAAAATGCCAACCTAAAATAGCAATAACTGCTACTAATAAAAGGTTGAACAAACTTATCGGTAATAAATATTTCCATTCTAAATTCAATAATTGATCAACGCGTAATCTTGGGAAGGTCCATCTGAACCACATGATTAAAAAGATAAGAAAAAATGTTTTTCCCATAAACCAAACTGAGGAAGGGATATAATCCATGATGTGATTGAAAGCTTCCCAATTGCCAATATGTAATGGCATCCATCCGCCAAAAAATAAAGTAGCACCAATGGCGCAAACAATAAATATGTTAATGTATTCTGCTAAAAAGAACAAGGCAAAACGCATACCAGAATATTCCGTATGAAAACCTGCGGTTAATTCTGATTCAGCCTCCGCTAAATCAAAGGGTGCACGATTGGTTTCGGCAGTAACTGCAATAATATACAATACAAATGCAATTACTGCAGGAATATGACCTTTAAAAATCCACCAACCATTTTGTTGCGCATTTACAATTTCAGAAAGTTGCAAGCTGCCTGTTAAAACCACTATAGTTAACACTGCAAATCCTGCAGATAATTCATAACTCACAATTTGCGCGCCGCTTCGCATGGCGCCTAATAAAGAATATTTATTATTACTCGCCCAACCTGCCATTAAAATGCCGATCACAGATAAGGAAGAGACGGAACTAATATAAAGCACCCCAATATTGATATCCCAAATTTGAAAATTTTTCGCAAAAGCAATTGGCGCTAATAATAACATACCCACCATCATTACAACAAAAGGAGCCAGGTTAAATAAAAATTTATCTGCCTTGTCTGGCACCAACCCTTCTTTCATGATTAATTTTAAAGTATCTGCCACTGTTTGAAACATACCGCCGGGTCCAACACGGTTCGGCCCAAGGCGAATTTGTATATGTGCCGCCACTTTTCGCTCCATTAATACCAATACCAAACCTAGTATGGCAAATAAACTAATGGACAATAAAATCACAATCACACATTCAATAGCCAATGCCATAGTGGGATTAAACTTCATTAATAACCAATCTTGAACACTGGTTGTAATTCCTTCTAAACTAAACATGCGTTACTGTTTTTATATAACAAACAATTCTATCTATTTCTTATCTATCAATATCTGGTATCACTAAATCCAATGTACCCATGCTCGCCATTAAATCACCTATTTTACCTTCGACAGCTATATGATTTAATACTGATAAATTTGAAAACCCAGGCGACCTGAATTTAATTCTGTGTGGTGTGGTTCCTCCTTCACTTACTACATATACGCCAAATTCACCTCGAGCAGTTTCCACCCTTGTATAAAATTCACCCTTCGGTAATTTTAAAACATTTTTTGTTTTACCTACAAAATCGCCTTCCGGAATATTATCAATTAATTGTTCAATGATGCGAATAGATTGATTCATTTCTTTAACACGTACCATGTAGCGTGCAAATGAATCACCTGCAGTTTCTAATACTTCATCAAATTCAACTTTATCATACACTTCGTAAGGATATATCTTGCGAATATCACAGCTTACACCACTTGCGCGAGCTACTGGCCCAGTGCAACCATAGGAAATAGCATCTTCCGCACTTAAAATTCCTACCCCTTTGGTTCTGCTTTGGAATATGACATTGTTCGTGACTAAATCTTCGTATTCAGTTACCTTGGATTTGAATTGGGTAATGAATGCTTTTACCTTTTTTTGAAAATCAGGATGTAGGTCATACATCAATCCTCCTGGAACAATATAATTCATGGTTAATCTTGCGCCGCAAGTGTCTTCCATAATATCGGTAATCATTTCTCTTTCTCTGAATGCATAAAAGAAAGGCGTAAAAGCGCCTAGGTCCATCGCCATAGCCCCCAACCATAATTCATGAGATGCGATACGTGTTAGTTCACTCAAAATGACACGAATATATTTTGCGCGATCAGGCACTTCAATTTGCATTCCTTTTTCAACCAATAAAGCACAGCCTAAATTATTAATATGCGATGACAAGTAATCCATTCGACTGGTTACATAAATAAATTGTCGATAAGTTAAACTCTCGCACATTTTTTCAATAGAGCGATGGATATAACCTAAGTGGGGTTCGATTTTTTTAATGGTTTCACCATTTAGGGTAACCACCAAATGAAGTACACCATGCGTAGCAGGATGCTGTGGCCCCATGTTGATGACTAATTCTCCGTCAGCACCTAACTCACTTGTATCTTTTATTATTTCAGTTTGATTGTACATGTGCCTATTATAATTTTATCATGTTGATAGGATCTTCAAAATCTTTTCTTAAGGGATATCCTTTGAAGTCGTCCTC
>Ga0209358_10003252_pt1 | contig 12046 bp, 13 predicted proteins | sample LauGreFa1BDMLBSN_2_FD_187574 | JGI IMG/M metagenome (GOLD analysis project Ga0209358, IMG submission 187574) | Freshwater lake microbial communities from Lake Michigan, USA - Fa13.BD.MLB.SN (SPAdes) (version 2) | ecosystem: Environmental > Aquatic > Freshwater > Lake | place: Lake Michigan, USA...
GGCTTGGCCGGACTTGATTGTGTAGAGCTGGCCCTCGTGCCTGAGCAATGCAAGAGATTGGTTCCCCGCAGTGACAGCCCCCACCCACTGCCATTGCGACAACTCGGCGTCGGGTAAGCCAGATTGGGCTCTGACCGTGGGTTCAAGCGTTGGCAAACCTTGGGCTAAGCCAGTGGCATCAAAAGGATTGAACAAACGTGCAGGTAGTTGCCCATCGGGCAGCTCAGGTGCGGGGGCGAGCTTGGCGCTTGAAGTCGCAAAGCGCTTGAGGGCTTTTTCAGCATCGTCTTGGGTGTGCAGTTGCAGGTCCAGTTGCATGGCGTTGCCCACCGAGCCCTGTGCGTTGACCGCGCTGACCACAAAAGCATTGACCCGCGCTTGCGGCGTCTGCTCTGTAAAGGTTTGCCAAGCCACCAACAGCCTGGGCAGACTGCCACGCCAATCACGCTCTGCCTGAAGCTGGGCGTCCTTGTTGTTTGGCGAGATGCTGACCCACGCAGGCCAATCTTGCCCTGAAGGATGGCGCATGGCTTGCAAAGCCGCGACGCGCTGCTGGTGTTGATCCACTTGCTGTTGCAAGCTTTGCAGCTGCAGCCAAGCGTCCTCTTCGCGCTGCTGTGCCTGCCACCAAGTCAACCATGCTTGACCCGAGACTTGCCAACTCAGCCACAAGCTCATCAGCAAGGCCATGGCACTGAGCAACAGGCCTTGGGCTGACAAGGGCCAAGCATGTAAGACCCGCCAATGGCTGCGCCACTGCGGCCAAGCTTGGGCACCCCATGTCCAGCGCGGACTCATGAGCGAACCCCTTGGGGGCTAGGCGAGCTGAGCTCAAAGGTTTGTAAATGCCACAGGCGTCCTTGTGGGCAGCGCCACAACTGAGTCGACACCGGTGCTGGCTGCGCCTTGACTGCGATGCCATGGGTTTGCAAGGCTTCTTGCCAACGCTGCACCTGCGCGGTATGAAAAGCATGTACTTGCAAGCGCCATTGGCCCTCTCGCCATTCGACTTGGCTGAGTTGCAAGCCGCGTGGCGGCACGCTTAAAAAGTCGATGAATGAACGCCAAGCTTGCCACTGCTGTTGTTGCCATTGCGGCCAAGCCTGCTGTACCTGCTGGGCTTGGCGCAAGCGGGTTTGCCACAGTGCTGCGTCTTGCAGTTTGGCTTGCAAAGCTTGCTGCTGCAACTGCCATGCTGACATATTGGCCTCATGGGCTGCATTGGCGTCTGACAGCCAGTGGTCGATGGCCATCACCATGGCGAACGTCACAGTCGCGGCGAGCAAGCCACCGATTTGCCAGCGCTGCAATACCGCTTGTCGCTGCCGCTCACGCCATGGCACCAAATTGAGGGCGCTCATGGGGCCAGCACCCCCAGCGCCAAGCCACCGGCGCGGGCTTGCAAATCGGCCGCCAACCCTTGTGCCTCCTGCCGACTGACTTCGCTGCTTTGTCTTTGCCAACGCGCCTCAGCCTGCCATGCAGGTTCTAGGCGCATCAACCACAGACCTGCTGCCCGACACCAGTGTTCGCAAGCCGCTACCCAAGCACGCTGGGTAGCCAAGACCTCGACATGTTGTACTGCTTGCGCTTGCATGGCCGCCACCAACCACGCAGGTCGCTGTGTCTGCTGCGCCAACTGCGCGCCATCGGGGCCTGGCAGGGTGTGAAAGTCCCAGACCGTATCCGCCAAGGTCCAAGGCAGTTGCCGGTTCAGTTCGGCCTCAATGGCCTTGACCTGATCGCGCAGATGCAAACCGCTTTGCAGCGTCAAGTTGAAGCGGCGCAGCCGCGAGTCTTCAATCGACAACGCCGCGTCTTGGGCTTGGCAACCGGCTTTGTGGCGAGCGTTGCGTAACCAAGTGGGGTCGGGCCAACCCGCCAACAGGCTTTGGTGGGTCTTGGGTGCATCTTGCAAAGTCAGCCAATGCCAGCGTTGGATGTGCAAACAGCCCTTCACGGGCGCGCTGGCTTGGGCCAAAGCCAAGCCATCGGGTTGGACCACCACACCCAAGCTGCGGCGGGGGGAACGGGGAAAGAGTCGGCGCATAAATCCTCCTGATCAAACATGGCAGGAGGTTGTAAATCCGGCCCTAAGGCCTTGGGTTAAGCTGGACTGGCGAAGTTTTTACAATGCACTCACACACCTGAACGCCCACCAGCGGCACTCCATTCCCATGCCCCCTCCCGCCAAGCCTCCCGAAAGCCCCCGCGCCGAACCGGTCAAGTCCCCCCAGTCCACCTTGTGGCAAGTGTTGGGAAGCTTTCTTGTCTGGGGCACAGGGCTGGGTGTGGCGGGTTTCCTGAGCGTGGTTTTGCTCGTAGGTGTCGCGCTTGCCATGGCCTATCCCCAGTTGCCGGACATCTCCGATTTGGCCGACTACCGCCCCAAGTTATCGATGCGGGTTTTTTCCGCGGAAGGCAAAGTCATTGGCGAGTTTGGCGAAGAGCGGCGCAAATTGGTGCCCTTCAAAGACATCCCCGATGTGGTCAAGCAAGCTGTGCTGTCGATTGAAGACGCACGTTTTTACCAGCATGGTGGGGTGGACTACATCGGTTTGGCCCGTGCCAGCTTGGCCAACGTGGGACGCGCCAAAAGCCAAGGCGCGTCCACCATCACCATGCAGGTGGCACGCAATGTCTACCTGTCTTCTGAGAAAACCTTCACCCGAAAAATTTACGAGTTGCTCCTGACCTACAAGCTCGAGCATTTGCTCAGCAAAGACCAGATTTTTGAAATCTACCTGAACCAAATTTTCTTGGGCCACCGCGCTTATGGCTTTGCAGCAGCCGCCGAAACCTACTTTGGCAAGCCGATTCAGTCCTTGAGCATCGCCGAAGCCGCCATGCTCGCTGGCCTGCCCAAAGCACCTTCTGCCTATAACCCGATCAACAACCCCAAACGCGCCCGTTCACGCCAGCTCTACATCATCGAGCGTATGCAAGACAACGGCTTCATCACCGCCGAGCAAGCCACTGCTGCCAAAGTCGAGGAATTGAAGCTTCGCAGCTTCTCCACGCCCAACACCATCCATGCCGACTACGTGGCGGAGATGGCGCGTCAACTCATGTTTGCCCAATACGGCCCCGACAGCTACACCCGTGGCCTGAATGTGTACACCACCATCAAAGCCGATGACCAAGAGGTTGCTTACCAAGCGCTGCGTCGCGGCATCCTGGACTATGAGTTGCGTCAGGTCTACCGTGGCCCCGAAAAATTCATCACCCTGCCCATCGACCCGCGCGAGCAAGAGGACGCCATCGATGAGGCCTTGATCGACGCTGGTGACAAAGGCGATTTGCTCGCTGCTGTGGTGCTGGAAGTCGCGCCGAAAAAAGTACGCGTCATGCGGCAAAACAGCGAGGTGTTGGAAATCACAGGTGACGGCTTGAAGCCAGTGCAATCGGGTTTGTCCGACAAAGCGCCGCCCAACATCAAACTGCGCGCAGGCGCAGTCGTGCGGGTGGCTAAAAACGCCAAAGGCGATTGGGTGTTGACCCAGTTGCCCGAAGTTGAGGGCGCGTTTGTGGCGCTGGACCCCACCGATGGCGCGATCCGTTCTCTTGTTGGCGGCTTTGACTTTGATAAAAACAAGTTCAACCATGTCACCCAAGCATGGCGTCAACCAGGCTCGAGCTTCAAGCCCTTCATTTACTCGGCTGCTTTGGAAAAAGGCTTCACACCCGCCACGCAGGTCAATGATGCGCCGCTGTTTTTCGATGCCAGCGTCACCGGCAGCCAAGCATGGGAGCCGAAAAACTACGACGGTAAATTCGAAGGCGTGATGCCGCTGAAAACCGCCTTGGCCAAATCGAAAAACATGGTGTCGATTCGCATCTTGCAAGCGGTAGGCCCCCAAGAGGCGCAAAACTGGATCAGCCGCTTTGGTTTTGAGGCAGAGCGCCATCCGGCTTATTTGACAATGGCTTTAGGCGCTGGGTCGGTGACCCCCTTGCAAGTGGCCTTGGGCTATTCGGTGTTTGCCAATGGTGGCTATTTGGTCAAACCCTATTTGATCTCCAAAGTGACCGATCCGTTAGGCAAGGTGTTATCGCAATACACCCCCATCGAATTGGATGAACGCTCTCGGGCCATCGAGCCGCGTAATGCATTTGTGATGAGCCAATTGCTGCAAGAAGTCACCCGTTCTGGTACTGCCTTTCGCGCTCAGCAGGTCTTAAAGCGCAACGATATTTATGGCAAAACCGGCACCACCAATGACTCCATGGATGCGTGGTTTGCTGGCTACCACCCCACCCTCACCGCAGTGACATGGATTGGTTACGACACCCCTCGCAAACTCGGCGACCGCGAAACCGGCGGCGGACTGAGCCTGCCGGTGTGGATCAGCTATATGCAAAGTGCTTTGAAAAACACACCCGTCACCCCTTTGCCTGTGCCTGCTGGCGTGGTGTCTGAAGGTGGCGACTGGTTTTTCCAAGAGTTCACCCACGCCACTGGCGTGACGCATTTGGGCATTGAAGGGCATGACGCTTCAGGCGAGAGTGGCGCTGAGGCCGAGAAGAAAAAAATTCTCGATATGTTCAAAGAATAAAGAGACAGGCTCTTACGAAAAAGCCAAAGTCAAGCCCGACTGTTCGCTGGCATCGGTGCTGAGTCGCTGCCAAAACTCGCCTTGGCCTTTGGTGTCTTGCCAAGCTTGTCCATCAAACCGAAAGTGGTAGCCACCACTGCGAGCCGCCAGCCACACTTCTTGCAAAGGCTTTTGCAAATTGACCACGATTTGGCTGCGGTTGGTGAAAGTCATAGTCACCATGCCCCCGCTGCGTTGGCTATCGATATCGGCGTCTGTGCTGTCGTTCAAGCGGTCACAACACTGCTCTAGTCGCAGCAGCAAGGCTTCGGCATGGTTCAAAAATTCCTGATCGGTCATTGGGTAAGGCGTCGCGTTCGTGAAGGTTAAGGGGGATGGCTACAATTTCAACCATGACAAGGCAGATTTTAGGCAGACGTACCCTCCTCGCACTCAGCATGGCTTTTGCCTTGGTGGGCTGTGGCCAAAAAGGTGCACTCTTTATCCCCACCGACCCCGAAGCAAGCGAGCGTGCTGTGTTCCCGCAAGTCTTGGTTCCCGACCGCCAACCTGCTACCCCCTCTACACCGCAGCCCTGAGCGTCTGCAGCATTAGCTTATTTTTATGACCTCTCTCACCTTGCCTGGCGCACCCTATTTTTCACGCCGAGAGGGCGCTCTTTTTTGCGAAGAACTGTCTTTGCAAACTTTGGCAAAGCAACACAGCACACCGCTGTTTGTGTATTCCAAGGCCGCCATGCTGGGCGCTTTGGCGCCTTACCAAAAGGCTTTTGCGGGGCGAGACGCGCAGGTGCATTACGCGATGAAGGCCAATTCGTCTTTGGGTGTGTTGCAAGTCTTTGCGCAAGCCGGTTGTGGCTTTGACATCGTCTCGGGCGGTGAACTTAGTCGCGTACTGGCTGCGGGTGGCCAAGCCAACCAAGTGATTTTTTCAGGCGTGGGCAAAACCCGCGCTGAGATGCGCCAAGCGCTGGATGCGGGTATCGCTTGCTTCAATGTCGAGAGCGAAGCAGAGCTGGATGTGCTCAGCGAAGTGGCGCTTTCGTGCGGCAAAGTCGCACCGGTGAGCATCCGCGTCAACCCCAATGTGGACCCACAAACCCACCCCTATATCTCTACTGGATTGAAGGGCAACAAGTTTGGTATCGCCCACGAAGACACTCTGCGCTGCTATTTGCATGCGGCGTCCTTGAAGGGCTTGAAAGTGGTGGGCATTGATTGCCATATCGGCTCGCAAATCACCAGCGCAGGTCCTTACCTCGATGCCCTCGACAAGGTGCTGGACTTGGTAGAGGCCATTGAAGCGGCAGGTGTGCCCATCCACCACCTCGACTTTGGCGGCGGCTTGGGCATTGATTACAACGGTGACACACCACCCGCTGCCGATGCGCTGTGGGCGCAACTGCTGGCCCGTTTGGATGCGCGTGGTTTTGGCGGTCGTCGCCTCATGATTGAGCCAGGGCGTTCATTGGTGGGCAACGCCGGTGTGTGCCTGAGCGAGGTGCTGTTCTTGAAGCCCGGCGAGCAAAAAAACTTTTGCATCATTGATGCGGCGATGAACGATTTGCCGCGACCCGCAATGTACCAAGCGTTTCACCGCATCGAACCCTTGGCAGCGCGCACCACTGCTGCCACGGTCTACGACGTGGTCGGCCCCGTGTGCGAAAGCGGCGACTGGATTGGCCGCGACCGCTCGTTGGCGGTGCAAGCCGGTGACCATGTGGCGGTGATGTCGGCAGGCGCTTACTGCATGAGCATGGCCAGCAACTACAACACCCGCGGCCGCGCCGCTGAGGTGTTGGTCGATGGTGACAAAGTGCACATCATTCGTGAACGTGAAACCGCGCAAGACCAAATGCGTGCAGAGCGATTGGTTTAATCAGCGCGGCAGTTTTTGCGTTTGCGCGTCCACATAGGCGTCCAATAGCCGACGAATCATGCGCTGGTATTGGGTTTGATGTTTAGTGGCTTCCAGCTTGAAAAAATCTACGCTTTTCTTGCTCAACGCCAGGGTTACCTTGACCCCATCCTCACGAAAAGCCAAGTTTTCGGGTGAAGGTAAAAAATCTGCAATGGCTTTGACATCGCCTAAATCTTCATCGGTGTAGTTTGTTTTCTTCTTCATAAATGGTTTTTCCTTTGCGCCAAAAACCTGCGCCAATGATGCGGATCAGACCTTCTCGGTAAGTGAATCTCACGGTGAGAACCCTTTCATCCACCCACCCAAAACAATAAAACCTCGGCTCTTGATCACTGTGGTGCATGTCTTTTGCAATCACGCGCTGAGGGTCTGCAAAGGCGAACTGAGCCAATGCAAAAGCCACATGGTGCTTGCGTTGATTGGCAAAATCCTTTGCGGCATCCCACTCAAATCTGGTTTTATCCACGGATGATCCTATCAAATGACCATATAAATAGCCATATAAAAATCAATATTTGTGCGGCATCGATGATGCCTTCACACAAATTTAGGACCTACCAGAAGTTTTTGGAGAAGAGAGAAATACTTTTTCAGCGAGTCGCGATCAAGGAGCGAACCCGCCAAGCCAACAGGATGCCCAAAACAGCCGCATAAACAAGCACTTCAGTGAAGTCGTTTTTGCCTGCGCGCATCCAGAAAAAATGCAGCACCGCCAAGACAGCCGTTGCATACACCAAGCGGTGAAGGGTTTGCCAGCGCTTCACACCCATCCAGCGAATGGCCGCATTAAAGGAGGTCAAGGCCAGTGGCAGCATGGCCAGCAGTGCGCCAAAACCCAGCCAAATAAATGGGCGTTTGAGGATGTCGCGCCAAATGTCTTCAAGCGCCAAGCCTTGGTCAAACCAAGCGTAGCAAAGCATATGCAGGCAAGCGTAGATAAAGGTGCCGACACCCAAAGTGCGACGAAAGCGCAGCAGCGCAGGTGTGCCTGTGATTTCGCGCAAAGGCGTGATAGCCAGCACCACACACAGACCGCGCAAGGTCCAATCGCCAGTTTGACGGATTAACGCCTCAGCGGGATTGGCACCCAAAAGATCGTTGAATGCAGCGTAAATCAACCAAACGGCAGGCAGCGCCAACAGCAACATCAGCAAAGGCTTGGCCCAAGGCGACAACAAGCGCTTGCGCACATTCATGTCGGTTACCGTTAACTTCAGAAATTCTTGCCCAAATCCATGCCACTGTACAAAGAGGCAACCTGTGCCTCATAGCCATTGAACATCAAAGTTTTGCGCTTTTTATTAAAGAGTCCGTCTTCGCCAATGCGCCGCTCGGTGGCTTGGCTCCAGCGCGGGTGGTCCACACTGGGGTTCACGTTGGAATAAAAACCATACTCGTTGGCGGCCGCCTTGTTCCAAGCCGTGGCAGGTTGTTTATCGGTAAAGCGAATTTTCACAATGCTTTTGGCGTTTTTAAACCCGTATTTCCAAGGCACGTTCAAGCGAATCGGTGCGCCATTTTGGTTGGGCAGAATTTCTCCGTACATGCCAAAAGTCAGCAGCGTGAGCGGATGCATGGCTTCGTCCATGCGCAGGCCCTCGAGGTACGGCCAGTCAAGCACACGCGAGCCGACATTGGGCATGGTCTTGGGGTCAGCCAAGGTCACAAACTCGATGAATTTGGCGCTGCCCAAGGGGTCAACATGTTTGACTAAAGTGGACAAAGAAAAACCAATCCAAGGGATGACCATAGACCACCCCTCGACACAACGCATACGGTAGATACGCTCTTCCATCGCACCCAACTTCATCACCTCTTCCAATCCCAAACGCATGGGCTTTTTCACCAAGCCCTCGATCTCCAAGGTCCATGGCTTGGTCTTCAAGGTGTGGGCATTGCGTGCGGGTTCAGACTTGTCGGTACCGAATTCGTAATAGTTGTTGTAAGTGCTGGCATAGGTATATGCCGTGGGCACATCCACCGCCAAGGCGTTTTCAAGCGCAGAGCGCTTGCTGGCCAAGGCTGGTAATTTACCGGGTACCACGGTGGGGGAAGGGCCAGTTTGTGACCAAGCCACACCCATGCCTGTGAGCAAACCCAAACCCAGGCTATGCTGTAGCAAGGCGCGCCGGTTCAGGTAGGCGTGTTTGGGGGTGATATCACTGGGCAAATCGGTGCTGGCAGCGTCAGGGGATAAGCGAATCAACATATTAAGGGTCTCCAAACAAAAAGGGCCGACATCACGTCAGCCCTTATGAGAAGTTGAGTGAAACAAAAAGTTTATTTCAAACCGGCGATGTAGTCAGACAAGGCTTTGATTTCCTTGTCATTCAATTTGGCGGCGACTTGGCTCATTTGCAAGCTGTTGAGGCGCACACCGTCGCGGAACTGGGTCAGTTGCGAGGTGGTGTACTCCGCATGCTGGCCGGCCAAGCGGGGGTATTGAGAAGGAATGCCAGCACCTGTGGGGCTGTGGCAACCGGAGCAAGCCGGAATTTGGCGATCGGCAATGCCACCACGGTAGATTTTTTCACCCAAGGTGGCGAGGTCTTTGTCTTTGGCAAAGCCGGGCTTGGAAGTTTTAGTGGCCAGAAAAGCACCGATATTACGGGCATCGTCTTCGCTCAAAGAGGCAGCCAAACCGGACATGATGGCGTTGGCGCGCTTACCCGATTTGTACTCAACCAATTGCTTAGCGATGTATTCAGGGTGTTGCTGGGCAAGTTTGGGGTAGATGGGTGCGCCAGAATTGCCATCTGCGCCATGGCAAGAAGTACAAACAGCGCCATACAAAGCGCCGCCCTTGGCAGCGTCAGCTTTGGCGGGAGCTGCGGGTGGGTCGTTGGCAAGTGCTAGGCTGGTGGCAGCCAGTGCACAGGTAGCAATCAGCAATCGGGCAAAGAAAGTCATGGCTTATTAGGGTTATCAATATTGCGGGTGATTCTACAATGCAGCTCTGTTCGCCTCTTTGGGCGTTCTGGAAGAAACCCTTTGGCCTCAAGCTCACCCCCGCTGGACGACGCACAGGCGCAGCGCATCAAACAGGCCGTGGGCTGGTTGCATACGGCTCGCTTTTTGACCACCGCCGCCCAATTGCACCACCTCCCCGCCTACGAGCAACCCGAAATTGCTTTTGTGGGGCGCTCTAACGCGGGTAAGTCAACCTGCATCAATGTGCTGACCCAGCAGCGGCAACTGGCCTATGCGTCTAAAACGCCTGGGCGCACCCAACACATCAACCTGTTTGCATTGGGTCGGCAAAACCTGACCGATGCGGTGCTGGCTGACTTGCCAGGCTATGGCTATGCCGCTGTGCCCAAGGCCGACAAAGTGCGCTGGCAGCGTGTCATGGCCAATTACCTGATGACGCGGGACAACTTAAAAGGCGTGGTGCTGCTGTGCGACCCCCGCCTTGGTTTGACCGAGCTCGATGAAATTTTGCTAGAAGTCATTCGTCCCAAAGTAGAAGCAGGTTTGAAGTTTTTGATGCTGCTCACCAAGGCCGACAAACTCAACCGCAGCGAAGCGCAAAAAGCCTTGTCGATCGCCAAACTGCAGTCCGGTGGGGGCCAAGCGCATTTGTTTTCATCTTTGAAAAAACAAGGTGTTGAAGAGGTGAGCATGGAGCTGTACCGCTGGACCCACCCCGCAACCTCACCCGAGTCCACACCAGCGCCGACAACTGTTGTATGAAGCAACAATCATTCAGTCTCTCGAATGGCATCACCTTGAACTGCCGCATGGCTGGAGCAGAAGGCCGCCCTGTGATGCTGTTTTTGCATGGCTTTCCTGAGGCCGCCTTTGTGTGGGACGAGATGCTGACGTTTTTTTCTGATCCAGCGCATGGCGGCTATTTATGCGTGGCGCCCAATCTGCGCGGCTACGCCGGTTCAAGCGCACCCAGCGATGTCGCGGCCTACCGCGCCAAACACTTGGTCCAAGACTTGGTCGCTTTGAAAGACCTGTTGTCGCCTCAACAGCCCTTGGCTTGTCTTGTGGCCCATGACTGGGGCGGCGCTGTGGCTTGGAACATGGCCAACCAACACCCTGAGTTGATGCGCCAATTGGCCATCATCAACTCCCCTCACCCTGGCACTTTTTTGCGCGAACTGCAGTCCAGCCCCGAGCAACAAGCTGCCAGTGCCTATATGAATTTCCTGATTCGCCCCGATGCAGAAGTCTTGTTGGCCGAAGACGACTACCGCCGTTTATGGGCTTTTTTCACCAATATGGGTGCGGTGGACGGGCCTTACGCTTGGTTAACTGAGGATGTCAAAGCGCAGTACCGCGAGGTTTGGTCGCAGGGGCTGACCGGTGCGCTGAATTACTACCGCGCCTCCCCACTGCGTCCACCGCGTGAAACCGATGCGGCTGCCGCAGAGATTACCTTGCCCAAGTCCATGCTGGATATTTTGGTGCCCACCTTGGTGTTGTGGGGCATGAACGACATCGCCTTGCCACCGGGCTTGGTCGATGGTTTAGAAGACTACATCCCCGACCTGAGATTGCAGCGCATCGCGGATGGCAGCCATTGGTTGGTGCATGAACAACCCGCTTTGGTTGCGCAAAGCTTATGGGCCTTTTTACACAAAAATTAATCTGTGCCGGGCGGGTACAGCGAAGCTTCGTCGTTGGGCCGTGACTTGAAGCGCTTATGCACCCAGTAGTACTGCGTGGGCATGGTGTCAATCCAAGTTTGTAAACGTTGGTTCATCATGGTGGTGTCGGCTTGCACATCCTCTGTCGGGTAGTCCGTCCATGCAGGATGCACCTGCACCTCGTAGCCGTTGGCGGTCAAGCGGGTGGTGACTGGCACCACCGGCACCTGCCCCAAGCGCGATAAACGTGGCAGCGTGGTGACGGTTGCAGCAGGCACACCGTAAAACGGCACAAAAATCGATTCTTCTAAGCGGAAATTCATGTCTGGCAAGAGGTACAGCAAATCACCTTGGCGCAAGGTGCTGACGATGGCTTTGAAGCCATCTTCTCGGCGAAACAAGCGCGCCTGCCCGAAACGCTCTCGACCTTGCAGCACCCATTCATCGATGGCCGCCGAACGCTGGGGCGTGTAGATGGTGGTGAAGCGGCGCTGCATAAGCAAACACAGCGCGGTCCAACCTGCGTCCAAGCCCACAAAATGCGGTGCAAAAATCACCGCTCCCTTGCCTTGCTGCAAAGCCTGCACCTCTCCCACCATATGCAAGCGGCTGGCCACCAAGCCAGGGCTGCCGTGCCACAGCCAAGCGCGGTCCAACCATGCTTGGGCAAACAACACCATGTGGGCCATCCCCATGCGCCGCTGCTCTTTTGCGCCTGCTTGAGGAAAACACAAAGCCAGATTGGTCAACACCACTTTGCGCCGTTTGCTGGCGGTCAACCAAAGTACCTTGCCCAGCACCCAACCCAAACCGCGCAACAGCGGCAAAGGCAAGAAACGCAATACCCGCATCAACCCAAGCACCACAGCATTCATGTTCAGTCGCCTGCACGCGGTTGTTTATCCCGCGCATAACCCCACAGGTACTGGTCGGGGCGGGACAACACCATGCTTTCGATGGCTTGGTTGACCA
>Ga0209358_10003253_pt1 | contig 12046 bp, 10 predicted proteins | sample LauGreFa1BDMLBSN_2_FD_187574 | JGI IMG/M metagenome (GOLD analysis project Ga0209358, IMG submission 187574) | Freshwater lake microbial communities from Lake Michigan, USA - Fa13.BD.MLB.SN (SPAdes) (version 2) | ecosystem: Environmental > Aquatic > Freshwater > Lake | place: Lake Michigan, USA...
ATTTTCATCTTTAATATAAATGGTTTCTCTCTTTTTGTCGGTGCAATGAATGGGTCGTTTGGTAATATCCAGTGCATTCAGGTTCTTCACAATAATATTTGAAATACCTTCCACAAACCCCACTTCGCCGACGTTTTCAAGGTCGCTTACCTGCAGCTGAATAGATTCCACAAATTCATTAATATTCATGGCATCCTTGCAGGTCTCGTTTAAAAATAATTGAAGATTAAATGCTTTGTTATGTGAATTGGTGTTATGACTATTATTATTGTGAGTGCCATTTTTAATCACTTCCATCATCATACTTTTAAAATCAGATGTTTCCTTTATAAGTTCGGCATTTTGTTTCACCAACATCAAAATAAGTTGGTCTTTATCATTAATATTTTCTTTGATGGCAACACTATTTGAATTATCTTCTGCTTTACAGTTTTTTTTGTGAGTGCATAAAGTAGAAGAGTGTTTATATGTTTTTCCACAAATACAACTAAAAAAAGAGTTTGTTTGGTTTTTTATGTTAGGATTAATTAGGTTTTTGTGTTTATCTGTCAATAGATGTCTTTTATATTGACTATTTCGTGACGTAGAATAGTCACAACATTCGCAATGGAACTTTTCAGAACTTTTCAGGTTAGGAACCATTCCTATATAGTTCCTAAAGAAAAAAGTTCCGAAATAATTCCGAAAAAATAAAAAAAATTATCGTCACAAAATAAAAAATATTTTTTTTGCCGCCACACCATAAAATTCAATTATGGTCTCAGAAACATTTTTGGCATAAAGTATTTTGGGTTTTGAAAATTGGACAAAAAAAATGTCCAAAAATGGATTTTCCAAAAAAGTCTTCCCCAAATTTTTCAACGCTACCTACACACGAAGGGACCGAAAAACGACCGAAAATCACGATTTTCTCTACATTTTGTAGTAAATTTAGTCAGCAAATAATAAATCCAAACACCTACTTAAAGAGAAGGTCCGCACACCAAAGGTTCTCTCCATCATGAAAGACAAGAAAAAAGAGTGTAACCTCCTTTTTCATTTAGTTAAATTACATTATTGTTGTAAAATATTATTCGCTACGTGTCTTTTAACTTGTTGAACAGAGTCGATATACTTCTCAACGGTAACCGTATCTATTTGTTCCTCTGTAATTTCCTCTCTAGAAGGGAAAGAGGTCATTTCAAAACGCTCGACATAAACAGGCTTGGTCTGTCCAATGCGGTGGCATCGAGCGATAGCTTGGTCTTCAACGGCAGGGTTCCAATGGGGTGAAATGAAGTATATCTCACTATAGTTCTCTTGTAAATTGAGTCCTTCGCATCCAGTCTGAATTTGCAAAATAAGTGCCTCATTGTTAGCTTTTAGAATCTGCAGTCTCTTGGCTGTGCTAGTGCGTCCATCAAAGGAGGCCACATTGTTCATCCCCCCAGCCTTTAATCTGGCGGCGATTACATCGATTTCTTCACGGAAATGACAGAAGATAAGCTTACCACAGCCGTTGCCCTTTCTCTCTAAAATTTTATGCACCACAGCATCAAGTTTACTGCTACAATTAAAGGCTTCATCGTAGAGTCCATTTTCCATCACTTTAGCCATCAATTTAGGGTAAATACAGGCCTGTCTAGCGCGCATCAGGAGTGCCAAGAGTCCGCCATCTTCTAGGATGTTAAACACGATACTCTTCTCAATATTGGCCGAATGAATGTGACTGAAGCCCAGCGCGGAGTGTATTTCTTCCGCCAACTCCATTTCCTTACGGTTCTTCCAGGTGACGATATTTTTGTCGACGACCAAGGCAGGCATTTCAATACCGACCTGAGCCTTGGTTCTCTTGAGTATAAAGGCGGTCGCAAAGGCGCGTAAATTGGCAGTGTCCGTATAGAAGCTGGCAGGTAGTTTCATCATGGAACATAAGCTGTAGAAGTCCTTGCTGTTATTTTGCACAGGCGTTCCAGAAACGAGCCAACAAATGTCAGCCGTTAAAGATTTGGCACTGAAGACGCGACTGGTTTTACGGTTGCGGAGATGGTGTGCCTCATCAAATACCAAGCGAGACCATTGGACCTTATGTAATAGGGTCGTTTCTTTTTCCTTGATTTGTTTTTTAGTTAGGTTGATGGCGCCATACGTAGTGATAACAACTGGTGCCAGATTTAATTGTTCTTCAGTAATAGTTTTTTTATTTGGGCCGTGGTAGATGAGTGCGCGGTGGCCAGTAGTGCGATAGATTTGTGCGTTCCATTGGTCAATGAGGACAGGAGGCACAATGATGAGGGTTCTCTTGACGAAATTGCATAGCATGACTCCAATCATCATAATCGTTTTACCGAGTCCCATTTCATCGGCGATGAATCCGCCGCGCACATTGCAGAGAGGGTCAGGGCGGAGTTCGTTATTGAGAATCCACTTGACTCCATCATATTGGTATTGTTTATGGTCCATTTTGGTGCGGTCCAAGTATTTGGTAAATCCAGCCATTCTCTCTTCAGAGACGACGTCATTTATAGTAGTAGTAGTAGTAGTAGTCATTTTGATATAGTCGTTAGTTTGAAACTTTGATATATTGTTAGGTACCTTCTGGAGTTGGGGATAAAAAGTAATCAATTTTCTTCGATTGCCACTTAAAATCAGAGGACCTGAAATTTTTGGATTACGGTTCCCAATTGTTACAACTTTTCTCTTTTTCATCAGTGAAAAGTAACGTTGTCATGCACATTTAAAATGCACAAAGGTGTAAAATATTATATGATGCTGACATATAATATGTTATGATTGTGGCTGATTTTTGATTTCAAAAAACACGTTGAAGAGAGAAGAGGATGCTTTTACATACGACGACTGCTATGTCTTCTGGTTTTTCTGCGCTGTTTTCTGGATTTTTTGTTACGACGCTGTGATTTTCTTTTTCCTCCAAGAAATCCTTTGTTAGTATAAACCATACCAGCAGACAAATCCTCAGGTGATATTGCGTCAAATCTTTTTTTCTGTATTTGTACAGTGCCAGGGGTAGGATAGTTGTCTCTTCTGATGTAATAATTGTTTTTAAACTCTCGTTTTTCAGTGGGGGAAACTTGTCTTAATTTGTTAAGACAGGTCCCCATAAATGTTTTTTGTGGAATTTGTACAGCGCGGTCAAATTCGGAAGGGTAACAACTTGTAAAAAGTGAAGCCATTTTATATAAAATATTAATATAATAAATTTATTTGTAGTTAGAATAATCTAATGGGCATATGTCTAAATATAACATAAGGGCCGTGATAGATGACTAAGTAGAAAAGTAATAATTTTTCGCAAAACGCCTCTTCATAACAGAGGTCCTGAATTTTAGTACGGAGTGAAATTAAAAATTAAGTAAACTCAAAATAGAGGGGGCCTCCACAAAAAAGTGAAATGCTTTTATAGTAAAATATTTTATACACCCAAATCAACAACATAAAGAAATGAATTCTGTTCGCAAAACGCCATATCACCCTGTAGAGGATGACGTCGGATATAATCGCAAATTAGTCGTCATATTAGTATGGGCAGAGTTTGTAACCCTGCGTAATAAGTTGGGGAAACCCTATAAGTTCGATACTGCAACGATAGAAGGGATTAAAGAGTACTATGATGATAATGGTTCTATGACTTTACACCAAATTGAAGCTATACGAAACATTTACAACAAGTTCAAAGTAGACGAGTGGTTCTGTAAAAATGTTTGGAACACCAATATAAAAAAACGGTATGACCAGTTAATGAAATTATAAAAATCCACACCCATTTAAATAATAACTTATAAATAACAGAAAAAGGTGATGTGTCTTTTTCGATGCTGTTGCCTGCTGCTCCTCTTTGTAGTATTTTATCGCGTTTGACATTTGTAAATAAAAATTAAGTAAATATAAAATTCATATACAAAAATATAAAAAGTGAAATACTTTTAACAAGACTACCCAGTATTACCCTAAAAAATCAAAACAAGTTTTCAAAATGTCTACCAATACCAAATCAACCAAGAAGCCTTTCTGCAAAGTTTGCCACGATGCTGGTAAGCCAGAAAGCGAATATACGAGTCATTATGTGCGTTCATTGCCAGACCGTAACGGTAACACCATGGTAACGTGTCCAACATTGTTGTGCACCGAGTGCCGTTATTGTGGTAATTATGGTCACACGGCCAAGTTCTGCCCTATTATGGCGGCCAATAAAAATCAAAACAAAAATCAAAACAAAAATCAAAACAAAAATCAATACCAAAACCAAAACTACAAACAGAGAGAAATGCCAAAAAAAACAATCGCTGCCTCCAGTTTTGCCGTCCTAGCTGACAGCGATTCAGAGGACGAAGAATACCCTGCTTTATGCGCAGCCAAAGTGGAAGCGAAGTCTGCCATCACTGGGTGGTCAGAAATGGCAGCCAAACCAGAAGTCCTCGTTGTTAAAGAAGTAGACCGTCTGGAAAATCATCTAGTATTGACCGCCACCTCCAAATTTGGAAAAGTCGTCCCCCTACATACCGAGGAAAAAGTTAGAATCAGCTGGGCCGACGCAGTTGATTCCGATGAAGAAGACGAATACTATTACTAATTAGATTATAAGTGTAAGTTACATAAATAAAAGAAAAAGGGAAAAGGGCCTACATGCCTTTTTTCCTGCTGCTCACTGCTGCTCCTAGCGGCCTTTTACCTAGGCGCCGAATGGAATGCTCATTTTGAAGGTGGGTTGAAGTACGGTGGGTGAAATGGTGTGGTTGGTGGGTATCTGGCTAGAGGCACTGTGTTACAGTATTCTCTCCGCGACATATTCAAAGACAAATTCAGGATGCAAAGTATAAAATAAAATTGATAAATATCTATCAACAAACCAAAGAAACCAAATCGCAACTTATATAATGCCACTCACCGAACTAACTATAGACGAATTACTACCCCAACAGGAATACTACGTCGAAACCAATATTGGTAACCACGTAGATAAATTTAAAGCCACCTTCTCACATATAGAAGGAAATTGCGCCATGTTTGAAAACACATTTCTAGTCACCCCCACTGGTTTCAGAGAGCTCAAAGTCAATACCAGACTCTCTATATTACCACATACAGACTCTTTTGGGTGGCAAAAAATTTTCTACAAAATCAGCGACAATATTCGCCACAAAGTAGAAAATCAAAATGAATTCATATATGAAGCAGCCTTTCAAAAAGTGATGCGCGATGTGTTTTGTCACACCATCCATTATAACGAAAATGGTCAGCCTATGTATGACGAAAATGGAATGTTTTTCAATTATAAAGATGTATTTCTAAACATGTGTAATGCCAACAACTCTACCAAAGTATAAAAAAATGAATAAACAATAGACAAATAAATAAAATAAAATTGATAAATATCCCAGACCATTATCAAAGACAAATACAACCCATATTTAGAAAAAATGCAACAAAGAGGAGAATCACCAGAAACAATCTACGCAATTAAGCCCTTTTATAATATTTCCGCAAAAACAAGACTAGTATCCGTTTTCTTATTTGTTTGCAGTATTCTAGCAATAATACTATTAAAAATATTTATCAATGTCGTATTTCCAATAATAACCGATACAATTTTGAACGATAATTTTAAACACACCAGTTTGTTATTATTTGGCATAACCGCCGTTTATGTATATGATAAATTTATGATTACCAAATTTAATTACAATCCTTTACAAACCAAAATAGCCGAATTAGAAGACAAACTTGACGAATTAGAAAATACTATAGCCGAACTAGAAAATGAAAACGAATATTTAGTTTCCATGGATACCATGCGTCAAGAAGAATGGGAAAAAATGATGCGCGTCCAATCAAAAGTGTATACTCAACTACAAAGTTCTATCGATAAAAAATTTAATTGCCATAAAAAAATGTTAAAAAAATTGGAAAAAGCATTATACTAATAGCAAAAATAAACAAATAAAATTGATTTTTTTTATAAATTACAAATGAAATTTATAAAACTTATAATAAAATGCCGCAACAAATGCCACAACAAATGCCGTTGGAAAAAACCCTTGGAAAACGAAAATACGCCGAATCGTTCGACCCATCTAGCTTTGATGACGACCGTTATGCCCAACATATTGGTGCTGATTTCTTTGATACCAATATAGGTCATGGTGTTTTTATAATTTCAAAAAATAACCATGTCAATATAAATATACACCACACTACAAATAAATAAACCAAATAAACAACCAAACCAAATAAACAACCAAACCAAATAAAATAAAATTGAAATATCATGTCATAATAGTATTATGGTATATAACTCATACTAAACAAAATACCATGGATATTCCTAGCTTATGTATTCCGCGCGTTTTCTTAAATATAGATGAAAAACGTATACGAAAAATTTTCAATGCATTAAACTTAGGCGAAATCCAACGCATAGATATTGTTAATAAAGTAACTGAAAAGGGAGAAAAATTTAACCGTGTTTTTATTCATTTTAAAAGTTGGTTCGAAAATGAAAATGCAAAGAGTGCACGCGAAAGATTGATGAATGGTAAGGATATTAAAATCATATATGATGAACCGTGGTTTTGGAAAATATCTGCATCACGAACTAAAAACACCAATAACCACCAAAAATAAAGCACTTAAAATTAAGCACCACAATATTCGTTAAAACATTTTTTTATATATATCCATGAATTGTAAATGAATATTGTAGTATCACGCTATAATAAAAATGTCGATTGGGTCTATCGATTAAAAGGTGAAAACAAAATTTTTATATACGACAAAGAAACCCCAGAAAACCCATATAATATTCCAGTGAACAAGGGCAATGAAGCATCCGTATATTTAAAATATATCATAGACCATTATGAAAACCTAAGCACGTATACTTTTTTTATTCACGATGACGAATATACGTGGCATCATTTCGGCAGTATAGTAGATAAATTTGATGAAGCAGTAAGAAGTAATAAAATGTATTATAACATAAACGATAATTGTGTTTTAGGAAGCATACTCACGAATGAATGGTATAGTGACATTCTAGAATGGTACAAGTTATATGTTGAAAACTATATTCCGATGCATAGTTTACCAAATAAAGATTGGACCAACGGATACCGCGGTTCCGCACAATTTTTGGTGCATAAAAAAATAATAACCAATTTACCCAAACAATTTTACGAAGATTTGTATCATTGGATAATTACTACGGATATGCCCAGTAGTAAATCTGGTAGATTTTTAGAATGGACATGGCATTTGTTTTGGGATATTTACCCAAATTCTGTAGATTGTAACAACTCTTCCGAAAACTTGTGTTTGTTATAAACGCCAACCACCTTGAAAATTCTAAACAATATATTTACATCTATAAGGTATATCAAATGTTTTGGCGCACCAATAACTAAAGCCACTACCGTGTTCATAATGTGAATAAGAAAAAATCGTCCCACTTAATGACAACAAATAGAAATCCAATAATGTATTTTTAACTTTTTCTTCTTCTAATACTACTCCTTCTCCGAAATGTGTAATAGGTTTTATCACCATTTTAAACTGCGGAAAATATTCCTTCAATAATGTTTTAATCCTATTATTATCGGCCATTAATAAATAATTATTCATATTCGAAGAAGATGGCGCACATCTACGAATATCAAATTGTATATGATTCACTAATTTATGGATATATTTATCGCTGAACGAGTTCGTTTCGTTTTTTAAATAATCATCACCAGCCCTTATGTGAATGACAATATACTCTTTGCATTTCAATTGTAATTCATATAAAGTATTTTGAATTAAAACCTTCATTTCATCAATGGGTTCCAACATAGTTCGCATATATTCTTTATTTTTTTCGGATAAAGTATGGTGTCTAGGGAAAGAATTACAAAAAACAAACACATTACCATAATGACAATCGCTTCCAGACACATAATCAACAAAATCAGCCATAATATGTTTGCTGTCTTTTTTAGGGTCTAAAATATAATTATTTATGATAGTATATGCACTAAAGTTATTATTTTTAAATATTTGTATACCTGATAAAATGTTATGAATAATGTGTAATTTATATGTTTTCGTTCGTAAAAATTTTGCTATATAATTATTAAATACGATTTTCGGTTCAAAATTATATTCATCGCAAAATTCTAAAATGAAATAAGAACCTCTAATAAAATCTCCTAATCCAGTGCAATTGGACCGTCCAAAATTATATTTACTTTGATATACATTATTAATAATTTTAATGCCTTTTGCGCGGATTCTCTCAACGTTGTATGGAACAACATAATTTTCATCTTCTAAAAACATTTCTTTCGACATTGGATGTGATTCAATCAAACCCACTATGTTTAAAAATTGGCTGTTGAACTTTTTGCCATCGTATAATTTACACATTTCAACTATTTCTGTTGGTTTATCGTAATCCTTATCTGTCTTTACATTATCTGTCTTTGTATTATCTGTCTTTGCATTATCCGTATTAAAATCATCCATTTTTATATGATTTATTTCTTTTGATTGTATGCATAAATGCGTCACATTTTGAATTTTATTATTATCTACTTTATCGGTTAAAAGCAGGCAATTATTTATAGACTTTTTCTCGTTTGATTTAATAAGCTCCTTTGTTTGTATCTGTTTTAATATCATTTCTTTTTTACTATTTTGATTACCTCTTTTATAAGTAAAATTAATTTTAGAAAGCATAATAATATATAACAGTTTAATTTTATATTATTATTTAACAATCCTTCTACTAAATAAAATCCTCTCTATTTATATATGTCTAATACAACCAATTATGGGACAGACAGCTTGAAAAATAACACTGGAGATAACAATACCGCGGTTGGTGCATATTCGGCAATTAATAACACCAGCGGAATTTGTAATACGACAGTAGGTTCGAATTCGTTATATAATAACACCACCGGTAATCACAACACGGCAGTAGGTGCTGGTTCATTGTGTAATAATACAACTGGTTCGTTGAATATTGCTATAGGGTCCAGCGCTTTAGAAGGAGCAACCACTGATTCTGTTGGAGACCAAAATATAGCAATAGGAGCACAATCATTGTATAGCAATAGTGCGGATAATAATATGGCTATAGGAAATTATGCATTATTGAACAATACAACTGGAACACCCAATATTGCCTTAGGTCATTCTGCGTTATATTCAAATGTAACCGGAAATGATAATATAGCATTAGGTATGTCTTCATTAAATAGTAATACCACAGGGAATGCCAATACATCTATAGGCAATTATTCTTTATATACAAACACTACAGGATTACGAAATTCAGGTGTAGGATATGCTTCGTTATATAACAATACAATTGGTTCTTATAACACTGCGTTAGGAGAGTATTCATTATATAACAATGTAGATGGTTCGTATAACGTAGCTATCGGTTCATCAGCTGGGCCAAGTTCATCCACTTTAACCAATAGCATTGCTATAGGTTATAATGCAAAGACAACCGCCAGCAATACAATACAAATGGGTAATTCATCTATAAAACAAATGAATACCAGTGGCTCCATCGGTGTAGGAACGTATGCAAGTGATTCAGCAGTGTCAGGAATTACTGGTTCTATTTATTACAACACGACGAATTCCGTATTAAAAGTATACAACGGTTCAAGTTGGACAGACATAGTATATAGCGGTAGTTCCCAAAATTCGGCATCTTCATCATCAGGCCCAACAGGTGCAATGGGTCCTACCGGTCGAACAGGTCCCACAGGTCCCACAGGTCGAACAGGACCAACCGGTGCTACAGGACCCACTGGTCGAACAGGCCCCACAGGTTCTACAGGTGCAATGGGTCCTACAGGTTCTACAGGTGCAGTGGGTCCTACAGGTCCAGCAGGGTCTTCATCAGGGTCTGGTCTCGCAGGTGTAACCACAATTTCTACCACTAGTCTAACAAATAGTGCACAAATAACCTCTGATAATTATTTACAATTAGCCCCTGCAGATAGTTCAAACCCTGGTATAGTCACTACAGGTTCCCAAACATTCAATGGAGCAAAATCGTTTGTATATGATTTAAGTGTAAATGGCGTAACAATTGGTTTAGGTGGAGGGTCAAATAGAAGAAATATAGCGTTTGGTAAAAATGCATTATATAGTAATACAGAAGTTGACGTGGGAGGAAATGTGGCAATTGGGACAGAATCATTGCATACAAATACAACTGGACAGCTAAATATTGCTATAGGAGAAAAAGCTTTATACTCTAACACGACGTCTCTCAATAATATTGGTATAGGTGTAAAATCTTTATATTCTAATACAACTGGTTATGATAATGTTGGTATAGGTTATCAATCATTAAACTCTAATATTGATGGTTATTCAAATTTTGCCATTGGTCCATATTCATTATTTCATAATACAAGTGGTATTGAAAATACTGGGTTAGGTCACACTACTTTATACAGTAATTCTACTGGCAACCATAATGTGTCCATTGGAATAAGTAGTTTACGAAATAACACAACTGGTTCGTATAATAATGCTATAGGATTCAATTCATTATATAATAATGAAGATGGTTCATACAACGTAGCAATTGGTACTGAAGCAGGACCAACTACCTCAAGTTTAACAAACACTGTTGCTATAGGTTATAATGCACAGCCAACCGCCAGCAACACAATACAAATGGGTAATTCATCTATACAACAAATGAATACCAGTGGAACAATTGGTGTAGGAAAATATTCTACCGATGCAAGTGCAAACGGAATTGTAGGTTCTATTTACTACAACACGACAGATTCCGTATTAAAAGTGTATAATGGTTCCACTTGGTCTGAAATAGGAAGTAGTTCTTCAACCGGAGTTTCAACAGAAGGTCCTACAGGTCACACAGGTACTACAGGTCCTACAGGTCCTACAGGTCCTACAGGTCACACAGGTCCTACAGGTCCTACAGGTCACACAGGTCCTACAGGTCCTACAGGTCACACTGGTCCTACAGGTCACACAGGTCCTACAGGTCCTACAGGTCACACAGGTCCTACAGGTCCTACAGGTCACACAGGTCCTACAGGTCACACAGGTCCTACAGGTCACACAGGTCCTACAGGTGCTGCATCAGAAGGCGCGACAGGCCCTACAGGAGCTGGTCTCGCAGGCGTAACTACCCTTTCCACTACTAGTCTAACAAATGGTGCACAAATAACATCCACTAGTTATTTACAATTAGCACCTGCAGATAGTTCAAATCCTGGTTTAATTACTACAAATACCCAAACCTTCGCAGGTTCTAAAACGTTTAATTCTGATTTAACTGTAAATAGTATTACAGTTGGCTTAGGAGGAAGTTCAGCATCAACCAATACAGCTATTGGAAAAAATGCATTAAATAGTAATACGACTGGATATAGTAATGTTGCAGTAGGTTTAGACTCATTATCCACAAATACCACAGGGTATTATAATGTTGCAATAGGTTCAGACTCCTTATCGACAAACACTACAGGGCTAGAAAATACCGTAATAAACTGGGCATTAGGCACGAATACCACAGGTTCATATAATGTTGCAATTGGTAAAAATGCGGGCACCAGTAATAAAACCGGTTCATATAATACATGGGTTGGTAATGAATCAGGCTCCTATTTAATAGGAACGAATAATTATTCGTATTCAACTGCGTTAGGATACAATGCAGTAGTAAAAGGTAGTTATTCCACTGCAATAGGATATAATGCATGCACCACCCAAAGCAACGAAATCGTATTAGGCACTTCTAGTGAAACTGTTTACATACCAGGATATTTATCTGTAACAAAAGATGTAACTGCATCCGGAGATGTAACTGTATCAGGAAATGTAGATGTATCAGGAAATGTAACTGCATCAGGAAATGTAACTGCATCAGGAGATGTAACTGTATCAGGAAATGTAACTGCATCAGGAAATGTAACTTTATCACAAGATTTAACTATAAATGGTTTAACGGTTGGTTCAGGAAGTGGCTTGGATTCAACCAATACAGCAGTAGGAACTATGGCATTAT
>Ga0209358_10003255_pt1 | contig 12045 bp, 21 predicted proteins | sample LauGreFa1BDMLBSN_2_FD_187574 | JGI IMG/M metagenome (GOLD analysis project Ga0209358, IMG submission 187574) | Freshwater lake microbial communities from Lake Michigan, USA - Fa13.BD.MLB.SN (SPAdes) (version 2) | ecosystem: Environmental > Aquatic > Freshwater > Lake | place: Lake Michigan, USA...
TGGATTCGTCGCTCAATTTCGCGAGGCCGTGAAAGAGGGCGGCGGGCGTTTTGATGCGGGCGATTTCGTGGGCGACGAACGCGAGCAGGCGGTTGGCCGATTGGAACCCCGTCTTCGCGGCGAGGCGGGCGAGGGCGGCGTCGCGTTTCGGCGCGGCCGGGATGCGTAGCTCGCGGGGCGTTTTCACGATTCCTCCCACGCGAGGGATAGCACAGCGAACAAAAGCCCAACACACGTCGCGGCCAACCAAAACTGCCCGATCTCATACGCGCACCGGACCAGCCAGCAGAAAAAAACAATCATGGAGGCGCGGAATACCACGGCGAGAAAGAGGTCGAAGGCTTTCATGAGTCGAAGCGGGCGCCGAGGTAGCGGAGGAAATTGAACCACGAATAGGCGGTGCCGCCGTGCGCGGTGTCCACGCGGTCAAACGGCATCCGCACGCCGTCGCAGACCACCACGGAGCGCAGATAGCAGTTGAATGCGGCGACGGAGGCCGCGGAGAGGCGGAGGCCGCCGGCCGTCAGCCAGAGGAGGCGGTGGCGTCCGTCAATTGCCTCGTCAATGCGTGAGAGCACGCGGTCGGCGCGGTCGGAGTCGAGGGCCGGGCCGGCGGAAAATTCCGCGACGACTCGGCCGATTGCCAGCACGCGGGGCGGGGCGGGATCAATCGCGGCGGTCGGGTCCATTGCTGAAAAGTAGAAACGCAGTCAGCGCAGCCACGGTGGCGACGTAGGCGAGGGCTAGAAAGGCGGGTGTCATTGGTCGGCGTTGGGAGGGTCGCCGCCGGGCTTTTGGCCGACCAAGGCCAGCGCCACGGCGGCGCCCTATATGGCCTATAGGTCCGCTCGGTCCGCTCGGGTCAAGCTGTTATTTTTGGACTAGTGCCGCTCGGGTGGCGTCAATAGGCCCGTGGGAAAACCGGGAAAAGGGAAGGCGACACTCTCTGTCTCCAATGCTCCGCTTGAGCTTGTTTCAGTCATTGAGCAGCGCCGCGCGCCGCTCGGCTGGACGAAATCACAGTTTACGCTCGCCGTGCTCCAATACTGGCAGGCGCAGGGGTGTCCGCCGGTGGCGCCGATTGATCGAATGGCGATGACTGCGGCCGATGCGGCGCGCGATCTCGGCGTGCCGATGGCCGCGGAGCCGGGTCAAGCGCCCTACGGCGTCGCACCGAAAAAGCGTGCATCGTGAGCTTCCCGGATGGATTTCCTGCGGACTAAAACGCAACGCGGCGTCCGCCGGCTACTGCCGGATACCGAACGCCGCGCGCCCGATTGGTTTGACGTTGGGCACCGCCGGCTACTGCCGGATACCAGTTTTCCGCCGTCCCTGTCGGCTGCCCGGACCGATGCCACGCCGCCGCGGCGTTTCAACTTATTTTGAGGGCGTCGGCGCCGCGGCCGGGGCCGGGGCGGGGCTGCGGGTGCCGAACCACCAGCCGAAGGCGAGGTCGGCGAGCGCGAATAGCTTGGGCGCGAGGGGGCCGGGCTCGGGCAGGAACGACACGACGACGGCGGAGAAAATCACGAGCCACGTCAGCAGGAACCGCGTGCCGTAGCGCAGCGACTTGACCCAGACCCAGACGCCATCGCCGGACTCGGCGGCGGCGGCGTGTTGGCTGGCGGTGAAGGCGGCGGCGCGGCCGGCCTCGATCTGGCCTTCGCGTTTGAGCAGTTCGACGCGTTGGCGGTGCTCTTGATGGCGTTGGAAGAGCGCGGCGGCGCCGCCGAGGAGCGAACCCCAAGGCAGGCCGAGGAGGAGGGCGGCGAAGCTCATTGCGTGGGGCGGGTGCCGGCGCGGTGGCGGTTACGCCAGAGGATGGCCCACTTCGTCAGCGTGTAACCCAGAGTCGCCAGCAGGACCAAGCGGCCCAACATGCCGTCGAAAATAGCGAGCGTTTCCGCGGCCGTGAAGCCGAGGACTCCAACAACGGGCGTATGGTCATGGGGGTTCATTTCTTGGCGAGGCGCCAAAGGTAGATTCCGACGGCGGCGAGGGCGGCGGCGGGGATGAGCCAGCCGGCGAGATTGGCGGTGCGGGCGACTCCGCGGCCGACTTCGGCGATGTCGTCGCCGAGGGCGACGGCGTTGTCCACGACGGCGCGGGCGAAGTCGGCGGCGGAGAAGCTGGGATCGGTAAGCGGTTCGTAGGTCTTGCCGGCGATGGCGGCGGCGGTCGCCACGGTCTGCGCGGTGAAGCGCGACGGGAACTCGAGGATTTTTCCGGCGAGTCGGCGGTTGAACTCCACGCGGAGGGTGTAGGGCAGGGCGTTGGCGTCGGCGCTCACGCCAAGCTCGCCAGCGACGAGGCGCTCGGCGCTGCGGAGGTTCAGGCGGTTTTGGTCAGTAGTGACCACGGCGATACGCTCAAACGTCGGTCGCGCCGGCAAACGTCGGCTCGGTCTTTAAGTAGGCGTAAAGCGAATCCTTGCTCGGGTAGTCGGGGACGCCGGAGCCGAAGACCTGGGTGAAGAGCGCGCCGGAGAGGCGGACGACGGAGGTGGCGCCGGGCACGTAGGCCGGGACGGGGACGCCGTCGCGCTCAACGGTGGCGAGGCGCGTTTCCTCGTCTTTGAAATGCTCGATATGGATTTCGCACAGGCGCTCTTTGTCGAGTATCTGGAGGCCGGCGATGCGGTGATACCCGACGACGAGGGCGGAGGGCAGGGAGATGTTTTTGCGGAGGGCCATGGGGCGCGCGGGTTACGTGGTAAGCAGGCCGTGACGGGTGCTGGATCGGTGGAAGTCGGTTATGAGCGCCGCGACTCGCTCGGCTAGCTGCGGGAGCGTGACGGTTGCGGCATCGAAGGTGGACCGCGTGAGTGTGCCGGTGGGGAGCGCCCATCCGGTCGCGGCGGCGGCGTCAATGCGAGCGTGACCGCCGACCGAGTTGATAAACCGGATGGTGTCGGTGGCGTCGGATTGAATCGAGCAAGTCGGCGTGAAGCCGGGGCCGGCGCCGAGAAGCGCGATGGTGCGGAGCGTTAGGCTGCCGTTGGTCCGCAGACTGCCGGCGGATGTGCGCCACAGGGTTTCAGTCCCGTCCGTCAGCGAGCCGAAGGCGAGACCGCCGCCGAGGGCGGAATGGGAATTGAGTTGGACGCGGCCGTTGGCGGAGTCGGTCGTTGATCCGAAGCACCAGTTTCCGCTTGGGGCAATGCTTCCTACTGCGCTTGATCCGTTCACGCGAAAAACCATCCCGTAGCCGCTTTGAACAACGGACAGATAGGCCGTCCGCGCGGACACCTGCATTTCGAGGCCGTCCAATCCTGCCTCGCGAACCATAAGTTTCGAGTTCGCCGGCCTGTCGAGAAAAACGGTGTCGCTCCCTTGTATGCCAACAGGAGAATCGCCGAGACGACCGCCGCCGAGGGCGACGGGAACTCGGTTGGCCGTCAGCGGGCTGGCGGGGTTGAAAAATACAGGCATGGCTCAATATATCTCTCGGCCTCGATTGATCGTCGTCCCGAGCGCGGACTGCGCGAGGATGTCGCCCGTGACGTAGATTTCCCGCGTCTCGCCGGGGTTGAGCAATTCGCCTTGCGTCGCAAGTAGCGCGGTCGTCCCGCCGAACCGGCACGGGTTTGCTCCTGTATTTGAAATCCGCACGCAGCGGGTCAGTGGGTCCGCGTTGAACAGGTATTGCGCCACGCCGGCCGCGAGAACGATGTCCGCCAGCGGGGCCGAGAGCGTGGCGGCGCTTCGGATCGAGATGGCGGAGGACGTGGAGGAGACGACGTTCCATCGGGCATCGCGAAACTCGCCGACGCCGAAGAGGACGGAGACGACGTGCGGGTTGACCGTGGCGCCGGGCGCGGCGGTGATGCGCAGCTTGCGGATGTCGGAGAAGGGGAGGCTGATGAAGCCGCCTTTGAAAAACGTGAACGGGGCTTCGTCGTTGATCGCGACGAGGATGTTTTCCGAGGCTTCGGTGATGGCGAACCACTGTGCCACAACGTCGAAATCGACGAAGGTGCCGGCGGCGGTCAGGGTGCCGATCTTTTCGCGCGGGGGAATGAAGCTCATGGGGAATCAGGCGCGGGCCGAGCGGAGCGCCCACGCGAGCGCGAGGGCGACGCCGACGACGCCGGCATATTTGGCGATATTTTGGATGGTCTGCACGTCGCCGCTCTTCTGCGATTCGTAGAAGTCGCCGACGAATTTTCCGGCGAAGTCGCGGGTGTTTTGCGCTTCCGCCTGCGTGCTCTTCGCGGTTTCGGAGACGAGCTTGATGACGGAGGAGAGGGAGTCGGCGACGAGGGTGTTTGCGCCCGTCGCCGCGGCGCGGGAGAAGCCGAGGGCGGCGTCGAGGGCAGACTCGGCCGTCGCGGTGGCGCGGTTGCCGGAGCTGACGGCGGCGGCGAGGGCGGTGTCGGCGAAGCCGTAGCCGGCACGCTGCGCGGCGGTGACGGCGCCGAGCGCATCGTCGGCGAAGCCGAAGGCGGAGCGGACCGTGGTGGCGTTGCTCGCGAGGGCGTTGTCGGTCGCGATGCTGACGCGGGAGAGGGCGTCGCGCGAGGCGGCGGCGGCGTTGTCGTTGGCGGCGGTGACGAGGCTTGCGGCGTTGCGGTTGGCGGCGGCGGCGGAGTCGAGCGCGGCCGTCAGCGCGGTCGTCTGCTGGCGAGAGAGCGCGGTGAGGGCGGCGAGGGAATTGTCGGAGCCGGCCGTGAGGGCGCGCGCGGTGTCGCGGTTGTTGGCGGCGACGAGGTCGAGGGCGCTGCCGGAGATGGCGAGGCCGGTGTTGAGCGCAGCGGCCGAGACTCCGCCGGCCAAGGTCTGCGCGTTGACGCCTAGGCCGATGGCTTGGCCGGCGACTTGCGCGGCGGCGGCGGAGGCTGCGGCGGAGGCGGCGGCGTTGCTCTCGGCAGCGGCGACGAGCGCGGCGGGCGAGGAGTCGGTCGAGTTGATCGTGACCGAGGCGCCGTTATTCGCCACTACGCTGCCGTCGCCCGCGCCGGTGGGGGCGTTGGTGAGGTCGTAGTTGGCGGTGGACGACGTGGTCGTCGTCGTCTTTTTGCCGCCGAAAATGAAGTCGAGGAGGTCTCCCATGGTCAGCGGCGTTTGAGGGCGAGGGCGACGAGGAGCAGGCCGGCGCCGATGGCGATCGGTATGGCGAGGGATTCCGCCGGGCGATCCGGTCGCAGGCCGGTGGCGGGGCGGACGCCGTTCATGCCGTCGGCGAAGGGCGTCAGCGGACTCGAGACGGCGGCGGGCGCGATGTTGGGCGCCACGGTGGGCGTCTGGGTGGCCGTGGTTGTGGGCGTGGAGGTGACGACGTTGCCGCGGCCTCCGAACGAGTTGACCGGCGCGAAGGTGAAGCCGCCCGACAACAGGCCTGCGAGCGGATTGACCGCCGTTGTCGAGTTGTCGGCGAGGCCGAGCGACAGGCTGGGAAGGGCCGGGAGCACGGCGAATCAGCTCTTGCGGGCGACGAGGTAGAGGGCGAGCAGACCGCCGCCGACGAGCAGGGCCATCGTCATGGGCGAGGAGAGGAGCGAGCCGCCGGGGCCGGCGGGCACTTGGGTGCTGCCGGGCGCGGCGACCACGGGCGGCGTGACCGAGGCGGCGGGGGCGCCGGTGTTTTGGCTCTGCGCTATTTTCTGCTGGGCGATCTGCGCGCCGGTATTGACGAGGCCGGAGAGGAAGCTCGCGACGTTGAACGTCTGCGCGGTGGAAACGTCGGTGGGCGTGGTGGGCATCGGAGGAAAAGAAAAGGGCGGCGGCGGCGTTGTTTATTCGACCGCGCGCCGCCCGTGTGGTGGGTGGGAATTTCCGGGAGCGAGGATCAGTCGGCGATGCCGATGGTCTCGGTGACGATGTCGAAGGTCTCGGCCGCGCCCATCGTGATGTCGAGGCGGAACTCCTGCACGGGCAGGGTCGCGCCGCCGACATTGCGGACCATGGGGAGGATGTCCGTGGTCTGCTGGGTCGCGTCGAAGAGGACCGAGTAAGCCGAGGTCGGGTGCGTGAGCGATTGCTTCGCGTAGAGGGCGGCGGCGACGGCGCGCGGCATGTTGAACCACTCCACGCCATCGACCATCACCTTGACCGCGGTGGCCTGCGCGGCGAAGAGGTGGATACGGCGATACGCCTCCTGCGGGCGCTTCGGCAGGTCTTGAATCTGGAACAGGCCGGCGCCGGAACAGACCTTCGAGGGGAAGGTGCGAATCTTGCGGATGGCGCCGGAGACCTCGGCGACATCTTCGATCTCGGCCCAGCCGGTGAGGGTGGGCGAGGTGGCCGCGCCGGAGATGGTCAGCTCCACCGACAGCGTGGTGATGTCGGCGGTGCCGAGGCCGAGGGCTTCCTCGCCGGCCGGAGTGCGCGACTTGAAGAAGCTCCACGGAATGACGATGTGGCCGGTCTGGAACGCGTAGCCTTCTTGGAGGAGGAGCGCGTTGAGCCGCGCGAGGGACAGCGACCACTGCTCCTTCCCGTTGATCAGGACCTTCACGTTGGTGATCGCGGCCTCAAGCGTGGCTTGATTGTCGGTGCCCGCCTTGTAGCGGAAAATCGTCGTGTGGTATTTCCGCACGCCGACGGGATGGGAGGAGGAGGCGACCGAGGAAACCGCGACAGCGTTGAGGCTGGGGAGTTCGACGACGCGCCGAGCTTGGAGAGACATGGGTGGAGGGCTCCGGGTGGGAGGGTTGCGGGTGCGGTCGGACGGCGGGCGCGGCGCCGATTAACCGAGCTTCGGGAGCTTGTTCACGACCGGGACGCGGTCGAGGAGCGGGGAGAGCATGTAGCCGAGGAGGAGGCCGAGGGCGATGTATTTGGTCGTCGAGGACATGGTGGGCGGTGGGCGGTTTGGGTGACGCCGAAAGCCTCAACGCAGGCCGATTCCGGGAGCGATTTCGGCGATGGGCGCCAAATGCCGCCGACGGGCGCGAATCGCCGGGAATGGGCGTTTCCGGGTCGATTCCGGGCGCGAAAAAGCCCCGCGGGAGGGCGGGGCTAGGCCGAACAGGGCGCCAGAGCCGACGCGGGGCGCGGCTTGGCTAGGGGTTGGGCCTAGCGGCGCGACCGCTTGTATTCTTCGTAGAGCTTGTGTGCGTCAAAGCCTGCTTCGCGCAGGTCGTGCTCGATGTCTGCGGCTTCCATTCGCAGGCGCTCCTCGGCTTGGAAGCATTCCGCTTCTTCTTCGCATTGTGCTTCGTCGTGCAGCTCGTGCCACTCGATTGCCTTCGCGATTGCCTGTTCGCGCGTCAGAGGCGCTTGGCCCAACAAGGGGCCAGAGTCCAACGAGGCCGTCTGTCCGGCCTGCGGGCGTTTCTTGGTCTTCGATGTCTTGGTTTTCATTTCGTGAGATTGGTTCCGGTTTGGGCCTCGCGGCTCATCCCCGGACGTTCGGCAAGCCGACGGCGCGGCGCCAGAAGGGCGAGGGCGGATGCCCGGCGTTTATCGCCCCTTGCTCGGCGTGGAATAGCGGCACGTATGCGCGGAGGTTGGCGCCGGGTGGCAATCGGAGTCCGTGATGCTGGCAGAGGATGCGGCGCAGCTCGCGGCGCGTCTCGGTTTTGAGCCGCAGGCGGATGGCTTCGACGTGGGCGGGGCGAATCACAGGCGGAAGGAGCGAAGTTCCTCGGCCGTGGGCGCGTGGCGGACTACGGGGCGGAAGGATTTTTTCGCGAGGAATTCGTATTGGTTTAGCTGTGACGCTTGCCGGAGATCGTTGTCGGCAAAGATGCCTGCCCAGTCGCGCGAGCGTTCGTCGGTTTGGCGAAATATGAAGGCGTGATCGATGCTGCCGCGCATCGTCGGGGAGAGCTTTTTCACGTCGTGCGTCACGAGGAAAAACGCGCGGTGCCGGTGGCGAATCGCGGTGAAGAACCCTTCCGCGTCGTCGGTGCCGGCGGCGAGCGTGAGGGTGCTTTCATCCCAAATCACGGCGCAGCCGTGCGAGCCGGCGACGGCGGCGCGGAATTTGGCGAGGTCGGGCGTTACCCATGCCCACGGTCCCCATTCCTGCTTGTAAGAGTAGGGATCGAAGACGAGGGACCGGAGGCCGTGGTCGCGGCGCAGCGCGCGGCCGATGGCAATCGCGAGCGAGGTTTTGCCGCTTTTGCTGCCGCCGCAAACGACGCCGATGGGTTCATCGCCGGGTCGGATCATGGCGCCGGGGCGGGTTGCGCGGTGGCTTGGCTCGCCGCGGCGGTGGCGGCGCGCGCATCGCGCCGGCCGCGGAACCAGAGGACGAAATTGACCCAACGGGCGCGCCAGCCTTGGAGGCGTTCTTGCGAGCGGCGGTCGGCGAGGTGGGGGCCTACCCATGCGGCGGTCGCGATGGCCGGCGCGATCCATGGCGGCGCCTTTGGGGCGACTCCGTAGACGCGGAAGGCGTCGGCGTAGGCGCGGACCATGGCGCCGGTCTGGTCGGCGTTGGGCGCGACGTGCGCGCCGAGGGCGAGGATTGCCACCGTCGAAATCCCGGCGACGACGCCGGCCGCGGCTTGGGTGTATTCGTCGGATGGATTCAGGGGCGAGGCGGTGCCGGCGGGGGCGGCGGCGCCGCGCGCGAGTTTTTCGATGTCGTCGAAGTTGGCGGCGGCGGGATCGGCGGCGCTGGCGGACGCAGCGCGGCCTCCGCGGCCGGCGTGGAGATTTTTCCAGCGGCCGAGCTTGTCGCGCTCGGGTTTGAATTTCGCGGGATCAAAGGGACGGCCGAGGGAATCGCGCTCGGCGCTCAACGGGTCGGCGGGCGGGGGCGGCGTGGGCGGCGGCGGCGTGCCCGAAGAATCAGGCGGCGGCGGCGTGGCGGCGGGATCGGTGGGCGGGTTGGCGGACATGTTAGGCGATCTCCCTTCCGGTGGCGTCGAAGCGGGTGAGCTTGGCGGCGGTCTGCAAAACGAATCCGGCGGCGAACGCTTGCAGGCTGGCGGGGTGCTCGTCGGGGACTCGTTCCGGCGTCGTGACGATGTAAATTACAGCGTCGTCCGCTAGGATTTGCAGAACGTGGGGATGCAGGTGGACGGCGAGCGTTGGCGCGGGCTTTTGGGCCGATTTACGGGCGGGGCGGGTGTTTTTGGTATTCATGGCGAAGAGGGGATGAGGTAGGGGCGGCGGGTAAGGGTGCGGATGCCGCGTTTGCCGCGGGTGCGGAGGAAGAGGCGACATTGCCCCGCAACCCATCGCGCGGAGCGCCGGCCTCCGAGGACGCGCTCGGCGTATTCTTTGGGCGTGAGGGGTGCGGGCGTGGTCACGAGGCGAAGAGCGCGGCCGAGGCGAGGCGGCGGCGCGCGGCCGCGATGGCGTTATCCGTGCGGGATGGCGCGGCGGCGCGGTGCCGGGCGATGGCGAGGAGGTGGCCGGAGTAGACCGAGCGGACATCGCCGCGCAGCATCGCGGCGAGGGCGCGGAGGGTGTTGTCGCGCTTGATCCGGGTATCAAACGCGGCGTTTTTCCGGCGCCGGGCGGACGGGTAATCGGCGCAGAAGTCGCGATACCATTTCGCGTTCTTTTCGACGGCGACGCGGACGCAGCCGCCTTCGTTGGTGCGGATGCGTTGGGGGACCAAGGCGACGACGAGGCGCGACGACTCCAACTCGTCGCGCATTTCGGCGAGCGCGGCGGCGTGCTCGGGGAGAAGGTGGGTTTTCATCGCTCGGCCTTCCCTGCCACCGTGGGGGCGGCGGACTGCGCTTCCTCCGTGCGATGAAAAACGAGGGCGCCAATCCGGGCGGCGCGATCTGCGGGCGCCGAGCCGAGGCGGAGCATCCGGCGGAACGGCAGGACGTGCGGCGTGCCGTCGCGCTCTTCGCAGGCGCAGGCTTGCTGCGCGTCCCAACGGTGCGTGACGTAGACGCGGGCGACGCGCAGACCGCCGCGGCGCGAGGTGTCGGCGAGGATGGCGAGGGCGCGGGGCTTGCCGAGGTTGCGGCGCTCCACGGTGGCCGGGTGCTCCGTGAAGAGGGAGCGGGAGGGGGCGTGTTTTTGGGCGTTCATGGCTCAGTTTTTGGCGGCGGCGAGCAGGTCGGAGAGCGACCAACCGACGCCGAGGGGGTCGGGCGGAGGCGGCGGCGCGGCGGGCGCCGGACAGTTGTTTGACCTTTGTGAACTCTCTCTAGAGGCGGCGGTCGTCTCGCGGATCAGGGCGGCGGCGGAGGCGCCCGCCTCAAACGCGGCGCGGTGCGCGGCGCGGAGGGCGGCGACGCGGGGCTGGCGGAAGATGGCGAGCGCGTTGCCGTCGAAGGCCCACACCACGACGGCGGGCTCTAGGATCGGCGAGCCGTAGGGGGCGGGAGCGAGGACGGCCATGACGCGGTTGACCGGCGTGGGCGATTTGCGGCCGGGGGCGGGCGGCGGGGGCGGGGCGTCGGAGTAGTCGGCGACCGCCTCGGCTTGTTCCTCGGCGTGGCGGGTGAGCGTGCCGGCCGTGTGTGCCTGCGGGACGCCGAGGCGGAGGGCCATTTCCTCGGCGGCGGCGCGGTAGGCGCGGCGGTTGGCGTTGGGCCGGGCGAGGGGGCGTTTGCCGGCGTTGGGGTCGCCTAGCTCTTCGAGGGTGCGGCCGTCGGGGCGATTCATGCCGAAAATGCGGCGGGCAGCGGCGCGGCGGGCGCTGCGAACGCGTTTCAGCTCGCCGAGGGGTTGGACGATGTGGAGGCCGCGCACGGCGTCGGCGAAGTCGGCGAGGGTGCCGGGTCCGCCCTCGCGGAGAATCACGCGCAAATCGGCATCCTTGACGGGGTATTTGACGAATTCGCGGGCGTTGACGATGTCGCCGGAGTCGTCCCAGTGGGCGCCGACGATTCGCCAAAGGTATTTGCGGAGGATGCGGCGTTTCCGGGCGCTCAGGTCGGCGGGCATGGTGACGAGCGTGTGCGCGTGGATATGGACGGAGAGGCGGAGCGTTTCGGCGTCCCATTTGGGGGTGCCAAACTCGGTCGCGCGCCACTCCATGCGGAGGCCGAATCGGCGGCGGAGGGCGGAATCGGCGGCGAGCTTGGAGATGCGCCGGTGAAATTGCTGCGTGGCCTCGCGGAGGCCGACGGCATCAATCGCCACGCGGGGGCCGTTGGTAATCGTGAACATCGCTGCCTTCCGCCCTTCGCCGGGGAGGCAGGCGATGAAATGCTCGATGTCGCGGAGCATCCGGCCGCGGGCCGATTTGGCGATTGAGGGGAGGATGTTCAGGCGTTTCACGCTCGGCAGGGGGAGCGCGGCGCCGGTGAACAGGCCGAGCACGGTGCAGCGGTTGGGGTCGGTCTCGCCGCGGTAGTAGGGCGATTCCGAATAGCGGCCGGTAGAGTCGAGGGCGCGGGCGAGTTCGACCGAAACGGCGTCTTGCTCGGCGCGGCGGGCGATGCCGGCGGCGAATACTTCGTCGGGGATCGAGCGGCCGACGTGGTTTTCGCAAACGGCGTGGAAATCCGACTGCGCGGCGTGCCAATAGTCGAAGCCGTCGGATGCCTCGCCTTCGGTGTCGGGGGCGATTCCGGCGCCTTCGGGGGCGATAATCGGGCGGGCCGGGCGGGCGTCGCGGATGGCCTCGCGGCGGAGCGCGGCGGCGATCCGTGGGCGGATGCGGTAGTCGAAGGCGTCGGCGCCCTTGGCCTCGGCGTGGAGGTCGGCGGCGATGCGCGCGGCGATTTCCGGGGCGCAGTTCATGCCGGGGTCAGCACCGGGCGCCCGGCGGAATCGCGGGAGGCTACGGCAAAAAAACGCTCGCCGTAGATGCGGCGTCCTAGGCGTAGTGCGTGGGTGACTGCCGAATCGGGCGAAATCGCCCAACAGACCAAGGGAACGACCGCCGGCCGGCGCCGGGCGCCGCGGTTAATCAGCAGGCGGACGGACCGGAGGTTTTCCGGGCGCTCTAGCGAGTCGCCAGACTCGGGGGAGTCGGGGGAGTCGCACAATAAGCAATTCGTAGCGGCCGCGCTCATTTGGTGGGCGTATTCAGCGCTTGGATTCGTCGCTTAATTTCGCGAGGCCGTGAAAGAGGGCGGCGGGCGTTTTGATGCGGGCGATTTCGTGGGCGACGAACGCGAGCAGGCGGTTGGCCGATTGGAACCCCGTCTTCGCGGCGAGGCGGGCGAGGGCGGCG
>Ga0209358_10003258_pt1 | contig 12037 bp, 26 predicted proteins | sample LauGreFa1BDMLBSN_2_FD_187574 | JGI IMG/M metagenome (GOLD analysis project Ga0209358, IMG submission 187574) | Freshwater lake microbial communities from Lake Michigan, USA - Fa13.BD.MLB.SN (SPAdes) (version 2) | ecosystem: Environmental > Aquatic > Freshwater > Lake | place: Lake Michigan, USA...
ACAAGATGAAGAAGGTTTTTGGGAAGCAACAAGAGAATATTCTGCTTGTATGATGTCATTAATGATTCAAATTGAACCACTTCCACAAGAACCAGAATTAGAAGATATGGATAAATTTGATGGATGCTGCCCAGAAGAAGATATTGAAAAACAAGCACCATGTTGGGATGGATATGTGCAACGTGGTATGAAGCCAGGAGATAATGGAAGAATGGTTCCTAATTGTGTTCCTGCTGCTAAAGCACTTTTTAGTGAATTTGGAAAAGACTATACAAAATCTAAAACTACTAGATATACATTAGGAGAGTAGCCTATGTCTTCTGGCAGATATAAAAGACACGATGGTTTTAATCCTGTTCAAATTAAAGATGGAAAAGTTGTAAGATTGCGTAAAGATGGAACTATTAAAACAATCCTAGGGGAGCATGGAAGATATGGTAAAGAAAAAAAATCTGGAGTCAAGTAAAAAAAGTTTAATAAAAACATTAAGTTGGGAAACATTTCATTTAGTGGGCGTTGCTGGTGTCATTTATTTGTTTACTGGTGAATGGGAATATGCTAGTTTGGGGGCACTTATTTATATTGCTTGGGAGTCAATAGGATACTATATTCATGAAAGAATTTGGGCAAAATATGGAAAAGGAATTAAATAGTGCCAGAGTTATTTGTTAACCTAGAATCTGTTGCTAAGTCTAAAATTGATAATAGCGCATTATTAAATAAAAATTTTTTAAATGATGAAATAATTTCAAGTCTATCTTGGGAAAAAATAATTCGTATTTTTCGATCTGGGCAAATAAAAAAATTAGTTAATTTTTATTCTTTTGCAACTTGTTCTATTGATATAGATAAAATAGAAGATAGTGGATTAGGCCTAATAGACAAGTCTTTAAATAAAACTTTACCAATACATTCTGGAGAAAAAATAGCGTCTTCTTTGTCTGTTAGTTTAATAGGTAAAAATGATAATAAAATTACAAATGATTATGCCTTAGAGTTTAAACAAATTTTTGAAAATCAAAATCCATTCAAAGCCCCAAAAATATTGCCTTCATTTGAATCCATAAAGACTCCTAAATTTTTTTATTCTGTAGACACATTTTTTATTCAAACAAATGGATCGTCAGTTTGGAAAATAGATGGTAGTTATCCAGAAGAACATGTATTAGATGTTGGAGATATTATTTTTATTCCCAAAAAACTTGTTCATAGCGCAGAATATTTATCCCCAGGAAGCATTCTATCCCTATCTTTTGCTGATTAGAGGATCTTGTGTCTGACATAATAAAATATATATCCTATGCAGGCTTGACAACTGTCCTGATTTGTTCTATAATATATATAGTTGGTAAAATAATAGCCAATATTATGTTAAAAAATGTTATGCCTAAATTAAAACATAGGCAAAGCACAATCCATAATATTGTTAAAAATGTTTTACCAACTAATGAAGAAATTATTAAAAACATTATAATGAATAGGGAGAAGTCAAAACAAACAAAACAGTCTATGCAAAAGTATAATGCAGAAAGTATAAAAGTTGTTATTATTGAAAACAAAGCATATTGGATTCAAGATAATACATTTTATGAAACTGTGTTAACCGAAGACGGAGAAATAGATCAATCATGTGCTAAACCAGTTGATACATCTAATTTAGACGTAGAGGCAGTTGATAGATTGATGAAAATTGTTGACGATTTAAGGAGTATTAATAAAAATGATGGTAGTGGTACAGGCAACTAATGAGTTTAAAGACTATGCAGTCTTTTTACGTGCCATGGGAGTTGTTTTATCTGGTATGAGCCAAGATGATAACGAGTTGGCCATTTATGCTGTTGGTTCTAAAGATAGCAAAGTAGCAGAGTTTGCCATGGAATTTTGCAATGTATCAGAAAAAGGTATGAAACTAAGAGGCAAAAAAATAAGTATGTATAAAACAACGGATGCCTGGATTAATGAATACTTAAAACAAATGAACTATTTTGCATTTTTTAGTAATACAAAACAATCAACATCATCATTAGCCAAAAGGGCTAAAGAACAAGGAGTAGAACTGGGAATATTCCAGTACTAAAGGAGAGATATGTTAATAAAAGAATTAGAGCAAGCAGAAAAAATTGTTGAATTTAATAAAGATTTAAGGTGGGTTGGCTGGAATATTGTTTCAAGAGAAATTACAGCAAATGGATTCAATCATAAATCTGGTTCATTTTTAAATAATAAATGGGGTATTGACAAACACTATCCAATAACAGAAAATGGGTGGTACTTACCAAATAAATATAGGAGTAATAATGGTTAACTATGAACCATATCAAAATTACTTTAATCTCATGGGTCATCATAAAGACAATATTATATTAATTAATAATTTTATTGAGTCAGATGATTTAAAATTAATTAATGATTATTTAAATTCATACAAAGATGACGATGAGTTTATGGGTGGAAAAGATTTAAGAGATGATAGGGTAAAAAAGGAAAATCCAGCAGTCGGTAAAATTCTAGACAAGTATGAAGAAAAAATATATGCCGAAGCATATAAACTTTTTACTGAAAAATACGGAATTCCTATTATTAGAAAACCAGTTAACTCTACGCACTTTGTAAAATGGATTACTGGAATGAATTCTAAATTACATTGTGATTGTGAAAAGCCTGACGGAACACCAGCGTATGCTGCTGATTTTTATACATACAATGTTTCTGTGCTAATGTATCCTAATGATGAGTATACTGGCGGAGAGATTACTTTTCCAGATTATGACTTAATCGTTAAACCAAAACCAGGGGATATGATTATGTTTCCAGGAAATGGAGCCTATAAACATACTGTACAAAGGGTGGAAAGTGGAACTCGATACACAATGCCATCTTGGTATTCTTTTGATGTAAAACAAAAAGTTAATCCAGAAAAGAAAGAGTACTCATACATAGATTCTGTTCAACTTTGGGAAGGTTTGCCAGATTTTGATAAGATAGATCCTGTTGGCATTGACGTTAGGAAATATCTTAATGAAAAGCCATAAATGGAAAGATTCTGCTTTATGTTTAAATCAAGATACTAATTCTTTTTTTGATAAATATGAAGAGGGTAGCGTAGATTACAAAAATAATATTGATCAATTATGTTTAAATTGTCCAGTGTTAAAAACATGTTTTGCTGTTGGGGTTTCTGGCAAAGAATACGGAGTTTGGGGCGGTATTTATTTAGAAGATGGAGAACCATCTAAAGAGTTTAATAGCCACAAAACTAAAGAGTCGTGGTCTAATCATTGGCAAGCCCTAACGCTAGAAAATAAATAATGTACACAGATAGTATGCGTAGGGCATTTAGATCTATTAGAGCCCCTAAAAATTTTAGTGTTGATATTGTAGACAATGAACATTTTTTGGTTGTCCGAGCAGACGAAGTCGCCTTTACAAAATTAGGGCATGATGATAAAATAGAGGCAGTGCAATATATGATAACAGTTAAAAAAGCATTAGAGGAAAACGGTGCAATAGTTTTACTAACTAGAAAGGCTACAAAATAGTGCAAACATTTTTACCATCTACTAATTTTGCTTGGGCTGCTCAAATGTTAGATTCTAAAAGACTTAATAAACAAATATTAGAGGGGTATCAGATACTCAACGTGTTATCTGGGCAATCTCCAACTGGTGGCTGGCGTAATCATCCTGCTGTCCTTATGTGGAAAAATCATGAAGGGGCATTATTAAAATATTTAGATTATATGATTGTTGAAGCAAAACAACGTAATATTAAAACAGATAACAATGAGTCCAATATACAAAAATTATTTAAAAAAGTTGGAAAAAATTGGAATACATTAATGCCTAAATGGTTTGATGATGACTTAATTTCAATGCGTATTATTACTACACATAGGGCTAGCCTTTTTAATAAAGATCCAATGTATTATGCTAAATTTCAATATGCAACATTGAGCCCATACAATACCCCATGTTGTCCAGATCGCAAAGAGCCATGTAAATATTATTGGCCTACGCACAAAGAAAAGATAAATACATGATAAGTTTAAATAACCAACAAACATATATTTGTTCTTGTGGATCTAAAATATGGTCTATATCAGCAATATTTGAAAATAATGCTCTTGCCATATATTTTGATAACATGAAATGCATGCAATGCGGTATGCCACCAGTTACTGTAGATAAGTTAGATGGTGGATTAGTTTAATGCCAAGAGAACCAATTGCGCCCCTTACAGGCAAAGATAATTTTATTTTATCAGAAAACAAAATTGATTGCGCTTATTTAATTAATCAAAATCAACTAAACTCTGCAAAAATATTTTCTTGTAGAGAAGAATATGTTAAAACTTTACCGTATGGTTTAAAATATATGGAGGTTGGAGTAGCCTGGGGTTATTATTCTGAATTAATTGCAAAACAAAAAAATCCAGAACTAATTCATTTAGTTGACTGGTTTAACCAAGATTTAAAATGTTGGTCTTGGAGAAGGTTTGGAGAGTGTAAGTGTGAAGGATTTAAACACGAATTGCTATATACCCCCGACACTCATGAAAAATATATTATAAATAAATTTAGTAAATATAATAACCTAAAAACTTTTAAAGGGGACAGTAAAGAAATTTTAAAAAATATATCAAACAAATATGACTATATATATTTAGACATAACAAATAAAAGAGAAGACATAAGGCCAACCCTTAATTTAGCAGCACAACTTATTGAAGACGGTGGAATTATTGGGCTTAATGATTATTTAATTTATGATGGTATTATTGAAGATATGCCTTATGCAACATTTCAAGTAACAAATGAATTTTTGCTAAATAATTCGAATTGGGTGGTTGACGGCATGGCTTTGCACTCATTAGGATTTTATGATATATACATAAAAAAGGAAAAACAATGAAAGACATACTTAGAGATTATAAATTAAAAAAACATAATAATCTTAATGATTTGTTTGAAGGAAATTTTGATGTAACTTGGCAAAAACACCTTGAGCAACTTCCAACTAATAAAAAATTAGTTTTTACAATTACTCCGACAGAAGTTCGTAGGGGTGTGATAGATGATAAAACTGTTACATATCGTTATAATAATGATTTTTTTAGATGTGATAATTTTATAGAAAAACATGATGGAAAACATATTTTGTTTGGTGGTTGTTCTGAAACTGAGGGTGTTGGTGGAAACATAGAAGATGCATGGTCTCATATGCTATATAACAAAATATCTAAAGAAGAAAAAGTTTCTGGATTTTTTAATTTATCAAAATCTGGTTGGGGATGGAATAGAATTATAGTTAATTCCTTAATTTATTTTAAAAAATATGGCTATCCAGATGTATATTTTATACTTTTGCCAAATCATGAAAGAAATTTTTCTTATAAAAATGAATCTTCAACTTTAGAAAATTTGTTTACCTATGATCAAAAATATCCTGAACCATATTTTGATTATGTAGATGCAACTCAAGATAATAATAGATCTAGTCCCAAAGAATATTTTGAAAATTTTATTCATTTTTTAATAAACTGGAAAACATTTTATGAATTATGTGAAGCAAAAAATATCAAATTAATATTTTCTACTTGGGATGAATTAGATGGACTAAATTTACAAAATATTTTTTTTAACAACTTTTTTTTATTAACAAGAGAAAATGAAAGAAAGTTTATTAATGGTTATGCTAAAAATAATAAAATAAAACCAGAGGATTTAAAAAAAAGAGATGGACATAATGGGAAAATAGGTCATATTTTTTGGGCACAAGAATTCTATAAAAAATATAAAGAAGTGCTTAAATGACAAAAAAAATAAAAAAGGAAAAAATAAATGAATTATAAAAAAGAAGATTTTCATTTTTTTAAAAATAATGAAGACAAAGGTATACGTTGGGATCATGTTTTTAGTGATTTAATAGACAATAAATTTGATGTAACTTGGAATCAAAATTTGCCAGATAACAATCCAGAAAGAATTTTTTCTATAATTGATCCTGAATTAAAGTATGGAATAATAGATGATAAAACAGTTACATATAAATACAATGAAGATTTTTTTAGATCTGATAGTTTTAAAAAAGATCATAAGGAAAAACATATTTTGTTTAGTGGCTGTTCAGAAACCGAAGGTGTCGGAGGAAATATTGAAGATGCTTGGTCACATATGGTATACAACAAAATATCCAAAGAGGAAAAAGTTTCTGGATTTTTTAATTTGGCCAAATCGGGGTGGGGTTGGTCTAGAATTATAATTAATTCTTTAATTTATTTTGATAAATATGGGTATCCAGATACCTATTTTATACTTTTGCCAAACCACCAAAGAAAATTTTATTATAAAGAAACAATTGAAAATATTTCGCCAGTCAGAGAATGGACATATTTTCAAACATATCCAGCATACTATTCACAAGGAAATGTACGGCTAAAAGGTTCCTTACCAAAAGAATATCTAGAAGACTTTACTTTCTTTTTAATTGGTTGGAAAACATTTTTAAAAGTATGTAAATCAAATAATGTTGATGTAATATTTTCTACTTGGGACCCACTTGATTCTACTAATTTAAAATTTGGCCCATTTGAGGAATTTTTTGAATTAGAAAAAAATAAACTTGACAAATATTTTAATAAATATTATCAAACTAATCAAATAAAAAAGGATGATATAAAAAAAAGAGATGGGCATAATGGAAGAATAAGTCATACCTTTTGGGCTGAAGAGTTTTATGAACAATACAAGAAAAGAGGATATGATGTTAAATAGTACAGTTAAAAAGATAAAAAGATGGTTTGTTGTTAAAAAACAAATCAGAAAACTAAAAAAAGATTTAAAAAAACCAAGAATTTTTATATATTAAAGTTGACAACTATATTTTTTATAGATATAATTGTGTTATGAATAAAACAAAAATATTGTTATGTGCAGCCTTGTTTTTAAACATGCCTATTGCAAATGCTATAGAAAATGCAAAAGATGCCGTTGGTGATATAAGAGCAGTCCCTATAATAGTTCAGCATCCATTTGGAAATTCATTAATGAAAGGTTGTACTGGATTTTTATATTCTGAAAGAATTGTTTTAACTGCGGGGCACTGTATTTCTGAAAGAGATACCAAAAGTTTATATCCAAAAATATATATTGGGCCACCAGGAATGACATATTCAAAAGAAAATTTAAAATTATTGGAAATAGAAAAAACAATATTGCCAGCGGGTTGGGCACACAAAGGACCAAATGATTTTACTGATATTGAAGATTTTGGAATTTTAATATTAAAAGAACCTATTAAAATTAATGGTAAAGCAACTGTTGCCAATCAAGAACAAATTGATTTATACATCAAAAATAAAACTTTAGTTTCTACTGTTGGATATGGCAGACAATCATCAAGCCATGGACAAAATGACCTAACAGTACCACAATATGCTGAATTTCCTTTAGTTTCTCTAGATGTTGTAAAGGCTACATTAAATAGTACTCAATATTATGGAATGAAAATACATACTGTTCAAGTACCAGGAGGCCCAAGCACATGTAGTGGTGATTCTGGATCTGCAATATATGTAAAAAATAATCAAGATTACATATATATAGGACCTTTGGCTTGGGGAGTTGGAGGAATGCCAAATTGCAGCGGAAATGGGTGGAAAAGCAATGTAATGTATGTTGGTTCGGTTGCTGCTTATGACTATCTTTATTTAATTAAAGAGGCAGAAGAATATGTTACCAAACAAAATATAACAATAACACCAACACCAATTACTTCCCCTTCAACCAAAAAACCAATTATAAAAATAACAATAAAATGTTATAAAGGAAAAGAAATAAAGAAAATCTATGGAATTAACCCTAAATGTCCGAAAGGATATAAAGTAAAGGTTTAGGGTTGATAGTGCTATAATATATGTATTCCCTTTCAAAAAAAGGGGGAAAAGGAGAAACATGTCAAACATTGACACTAAACAACTAAAGGCTATGGGAGCATCCTATGGTCGATCAGTACTGGGTGCAGGAATTGCTCTATACATGTCTGGAGTAACTGATCCAAAGGATCTTTGGGCTGCTCTTGTTGCTGCCATTGCGCCCGTTCTATTACGTGCGATCAATCCTGCAGATAAGGCATTTGGCTTGCTGCCAACTGTTGACTCAGTAGAGGTGGCTTTAAAGGCTGCTAAGGCACCTGTAAAGAAGGCTCTGCCAACTTCAAAACGTAAAACCAAGTAATATAGAAGTATAATAAAATAAATTGGCCATGCAGAAATGTGTGGCCTTTTTTATTTAATGATATAATAAAAATATGTATAAAATAATTAATAGTTTTTTTAATGAAGAAGAAATAAATATTATATTAAATAATATAAAAGAAACAGAAGATTCTGGTGTTGGAAAAGTATACAGACAAACTGGAAGAAAATTAATTGGTTTGGATAATTTAAACAAAAATATTACTGATAAAGTTGAAGCCTATGTCAACAATACATACAATAAAAAATTAATAGTAAAAGATATTGGCTTTATGAGGTTTAAAAAAGAATATGGCACTCCTAAACTTTTGCCACATAAAGATGATTATGCCTGTGAAGTAGTATTTGACTATCAAGTTAGAACTAATAAAAAATGGGATTTATTTATTGAAGGAAATAAAATAGAACTATTAGACAATGATGCAGTTTGTTTTGAGGGAGAACAAGAGGCACACTGGAGAGAAAAAACATTATTTAACGATGATGAGTTTGTAGAAATGATTTGTTTTAATTGCATTGGAGAAGGACATTGGAGGCATACTATGGATGTTAATCCAAAAAATGAAATAGAACAGGCTAAACAAACACAACAAGTTTTTAAAGATTGGTCTTATATATATAATGGCTGATTAGGAAAATTTGATATTTTTAAAAAAATATTTATTGCATATCTAAAATCACTTGCTGGTAATATTCCGTGCCTATTAAACCAATTGCCAGGAAAAGACACTAACATTCCAGGCTCTGGTTTTATTTTAATTTTGTGATGGGGGAAATAAAGTTCTCCTCCAGAATAGTTATCATTAAGATATAAAAGATTTGATATATGACCACTCCAAGCATATTTAATATTATTTTGTATATCAGTAAGAGTGTCAGTATGAACATCTGTTGCAAAATTAGGCTTTCTTCCATTTAAATAATTTGTTTTTAAATTAATTTCATTTGCTAAGTCGTCATGTTCTAACTTAAACCCAAAAATATTTTCGGCAGTATTTTTTATTTTTTCTTTATATTTAGTAATTATTAAATTTGTTTCTTTTATTTGATTAAATTGAATATTTTTATAATTAAAATCACACAACTTTTTTAATAATTCTAATTCTTCTTTATCAACAAAGTTTTTTATAATTTTAATTGAATCTGGACTTGTTCCTAAAGTTTGTGTGACACCATCCATCTCTATATTATTTTGAGTAGTAGCAACATCATTTAAGATTGACTCAGGGTTTATATTTGGAACATTTTTTATTTCAAAATAGCCACGCTGCATACTATTCTTCTATCAATTTGTTTTCAAAGTCAGAAAATCTTGTCCATAAAGATATTGTATATCTAGTTGCTCCATGTGTTTTAGTAACCCCATGAATGAAATGAAGATTGCCAGGAAAGCATACAAACATGCCAGGTTCTGGAATTATCTTGACATCTTGTTCTGGAAAATATAATGTGCCACCCTCATAGTCTTTATTTAAGTAGCAAATAATTGAAAGATGTCCGCTCCAAAGAAATGGAAAATCCTTTTTTTGTTGTGCAAATAAATTACCTTGATCATAAATTTCTGGTTGATGGTAATCAATAATGTCTGTATGTGGTTCTAAATATGATCCTTCTGGATGAATAAATAAATCTAATACTCTTTCTTTAGTTAATTTAAGACCATACAACTCTTCTGCTTGTTGTCTTAATTTTTCTTCATATTTAATAAAAAGTTTTTTTAATTCTTTATCATTAGTGCCACGTTGAGTTGCAGTATAATGATGAGTTTTATCTTTATTAAAATCTGCTACAGTTTTTCCAAATTCTATAAATTTATTAATGTCTTCTTGTCCTATAAAATTTTTAATTACTTTAATTGTACTAGGACCAGTACCAATAATTTTGCTAACGTTGTCTAATCGTTTTTCTGGCATATTGGATGGCGGTATAAAATTCTCTTCTATCATATCTCCATTATACATCATTCTATGATATAATAGATTAATGCCACAAATAATGATACCTCAAAAGCAATTAGAAAATGCAAAACTATATAGCACTAGGTATGAATTTATAAAAACTTTACCAAAAGGGATAACATTTTTAGAGGCTGGGGTCCTTGCTGGAGATTTTGCAATGAAAGTTATTGAAGAATGTCACCCATCTAAATCAATCTTGATTGATCCATACGAAACAATAGACTGGCATGCACCAGAGTATGATGCCCCAAGATGGGATAATCAAAATAATCATTTTGACTTTGTTTGTAAAAGATTTGAAAATATTCCAAATGTAAATCTCGTTAAAGATACATATCATTCATTTTGTTCTAAAAACAATGAAAGTTTTGATTTTTTGTATATGGATTATGACGTAACGGAAAAATCAATAAGAGAACAAATAGAACTTTCAATACCAAGATTAAACAAAAATGGAATATTAGGATTTAATGACTATAATATTTATTATAATGAAACTAAAACTGGAGAAAAGATGGGAACTGTTCCTGCAATCAACCGTTTTCTAAATAAAAATCCAGAATGGTACGTTTATGCTTTTGCTTTAAACGATAATTTAACTTCAGATATTTATTTAAAAAAACTAAATTAATTTTTTTATTTCTTCTATAATTCTATCTGCTATCAAATCATATTCAATTTCTAAAATAGTACTATTGATATCTATAATATGAACTTTAATTTTACCAACCTCTTCAAAAAGAATGTTGGTTATTTGTTTGCGAAGTTCTAATTCATTGGGAATCATTTTCTTTTTTTGTTAACATATTTGCATATGCCAACCTTCTAATTTGATCCATTATTCTGATCTGTTTTCTTTCAAATTTTGAAAAATCTTGCTTATTGGCTAATCTTTTTTTATTTTTATTTGCTCTTTTAACTTTAGACTGAGATACTTTGTCATTATTTTTTTTCATTTATGCTCCATTTTTTTGTGTCTAAGTAGGGTTTGATTTCCAAAAACTCCCCACCTAACTTCAATTTCTTTGCTACACATATCACAAATAACTACTTTTTTATTCACGATCAAATTCTTTGTTTGATACCCAAAATCCTTCTTGGTCAATCCCATGTGTCATAAAAAAATAACATGAAACAAACCCAATAAAAAAACTAAATAGCATTAATAGTGCAGTCATTTTTTTCTCCTTTAGTATCATTATACCCTACATCAATCAATTGTTCAAGTATAATATATAAATGGAAAGAACAATATTATATTTAGTTTATAGTCCATTTTTGCGGGCATTTAAAATAGGAATAACAAACCTATCCAATAAAAGATATGCCCAGCATAGAGCAAGGGGATGGATTGTTATGAAATATTGGTATTTTCAGGATAGGAAATTGGCTAGTTGTGTAGAAAAAAGGGCACTCAAATTGTTTCGTGCTAGATTCCCTGGAACATATTTAAAAAAAGAAGACATGCCACAAGATGGATATACAGAGGCTTTTGACGCTAAAAAGATATCATCAAAAAGGGTGATTAAGATAATTAATACTATTATAAAAGAATATGAAAAATTAGATTATTCACAAATGTAAGAAAATGACATATGGAATTTATCAGCAGTAGTCAAATTTATTGGGGAATTATGATTAAATGGTTGATCTTGTGATGATCCTGCAATATACCATAGGCTACAAGCACCACTAGAAGTCGATAAATGTCCTTTTAGGCTATAATGATTTGTAGTTCCACCTACGTCGTGTATTGAACCACCATAAACATCCGTATGATATTTAGATGCAAATGGTAGGGTAAGAGAATATGCACCAGTTCCAAA
>Ga0209358_10003260_pt1 | contig 12037 bp, 7 predicted proteins | sample LauGreFa1BDMLBSN_2_FD_187574 | JGI IMG/M metagenome (GOLD analysis project Ga0209358, IMG submission 187574) | Freshwater lake microbial communities from Lake Michigan, USA - Fa13.BD.MLB.SN (SPAdes) (version 2) | ecosystem: Environmental > Aquatic > Freshwater > Lake | place: Lake Michigan, USA...
CTGCATCGGCCTGCGGCAGGCCTGCCGGCCTACGTCGAGATCATCCGCGACGATCTTCAGCTCGCCACCGAGCTCGAGTTGGCGAACGCCTGCGAGCGCGTGGCCCGCGCGGACGGCCGACTGCGCATCGTCGAGTGCATCGACACCGGGCGGGGCGGTCCGGGCGTGCGGTGACCGACGCGACTCAATCGCGCCTGCGCGGCGCGACGATTTCGATCGCGCCCTCGTCATTCTTGACCCCCCACTCGGGATAGCCGGAGGCTGGCCCGATGAACCAAATCGAAACATCCCGACGCAGGACTTCGCGGTTTTCAGTCTGGACCTTGTAGTGGTCGCGAAGAACCTCGAGATCCTCTGGTGGCGCCGCGCGCCACGGTCCGGGGTGTTTGCCGAAGCAACCGCCCATGGCGAGGAGGAGGCAGGGCGATGCGACTGCCGTGAGGATCGATGTGCGGCGCATGGGGATTTCTCGGTGAAGGCCGCGGTTGAAGGGCCTCGCCTCGGAAATCTACGTTCATGACTCGATCTATGAAGGCTTCGTCGCCGAGAACGCGGTGTTTGTCGTGCAATTGGGCCGCACGGCGTTCGTTTCACTCCGCGTGGAGATCCCCCGCATGCTTGTCGCTCAACTGCTCGTTCTTCTGCTGTGTGTGCTCGGGTGCCTCCGCTCCGCCGCAATGGCGCAGCCCGCCGATGTTCCGCAGGCGGAAGCGAGCACGAAGCTCGCGTGGGTCACGCCTGAGATCAAGGCCCCGCGCGTGTCGTTCCACACCTTCGGCAGCGCGGCGGCCAAGGCCAAGGTCAGTTACCACCTCTACACCCCCGGGGCGTACGACGCGGCGGCGAACAAGGACATGCGCTTTCCGGTCGTCTACTGGCTGCACGGCTCGGGCGGTGGCGCGGCGGGGATCGCCAAGGTCGCGGCTATGTTTGATGCCGCAATCGAAGCGGGCAAGACGCGGCCGTGCCTCGTCGTGTTCGTCAACGGGCTGGTCGAGGGGATGTACGTCGATTGGAAGGACGGCGCCGCCCCGCTGGAGACCGTGATCGTCAAGGACCTTGTGCCGCACATCGACGGGGCGTATCGCACCATCGCCACGCGCGACGGACGGATGCTCGACGGTTTCAGCATGGGCGGGTACGGCTCGGCCCGGCTGGGGTTCAAGTTCCCGGAGATGTTCAGGGCCGTGTCGATTGTCGGCGCGGGACCCATGCAGGTCGAGTTGATCCAGGCACCGCGTGCCGGGCGTGAGCGGGCCGCGGAACTGCTCGCGAAGGTCTACGGCGGGAATCAGGCGTACTTCCGCGCCGTCAGCCCGCGCGTGCTGGCCGAGCAGAACGCCGAGGCGATCACCAAGGGCTCGCTGGTACGCGTGGTGATCGGGGACAAGGATGAGACGTTCGAGAACAACAAGGCCTTCCACGAGCACCTCGAGCGGCTCAAGATTGCGCACATCTGGACGGTGCTCCCCGGCATCGAGCACGACCCGATGGGCGTGCGCAGCGCGATGGGCGATGAAAACTGGGCGTTCTATCGCGCCGCATTTGGCGAACCCGCGGGCAACTCGCCCGCCGCCATGAAGTCCGATGCGATCGTCTCGTTCAAGATCAAGGGCCAGGAACGCCGAGCGCTTGTTGTCAATGCCGCCGGAGGCAAGACCAAGCGGCCCACGGTGCTCGTGCTGCACGGCGGCATGGGCAGCGCCGAGGTCATGCGGGCCGGCTCGGGGTTCGATGCTGTCGCCAAGGCGAGCGGCTTCACGGTGGTCTACGCCGAGGGAACGAACTTTGGTGGCGACCGGCATGCGTGGAACACGGGCTTCCTGCTGCGCCGGCAGGTGCAGGATGCCGACGACATTGCCTACTTCGACACGCTGATCGACACGCTCATTCGCGACCACGGCGCGGACCCAGAACGCATCTACATGACCGGCGGCTCCAACGGTGGGATGATGACCTTCGTCTACGCCGTGGCCCGCCCGCAGCGGCTGACCGCGATCGCGCCGGTCGTGGCGAGCATGTTCAACTTCGACACCATGCCCGCAGTGCCGGTGCCCGTCCTCATCATCAACGGCGCGAAGGACGAAGAGGTGCCGCTCGAGGGCGGCATGAGCCGCAACCCCCTCGTGAATCGCGCGCAGGAAGCCCCGTACAAGCCGCTCAAGGACGTGGTGGAGTTCTGGGTCCGAGTGAACAAGTCGCAAGCCGAGCCGAGAGTGACCACGCTCGGAACGGTGATCACGACGACCTACGAGGCCGGGCCGCGTGGAGCCGTGACTGAGTTCGTGGTGGACTCAGCCGGCGGACATGGCTGGCCGGGCTCCAAGTCGCGGCGCGATGGCAACGCGCCGATCGCGTCATTCTCCGGGGCCGAGCGGGTGTGGGCGTTTTTCGAGAGGCAACCTCGAAAGACGGCGGATGCAACACCAGAAGAGAAGCGCCCCACGAAACCGTCTGGAAGGTGATCCCGGCAACTGGACCTGCACCCAACCCGTGGACGCGCATGATGACCCTATCGAGCCCGCGCGACCGCCTTGCGGATGGACATGCCCTCCGTCAGCACCAGGCCGACGGCGGACTCGCGGAACTCACGGGTACACGCTCGCATCGTGGACTTTCACGGCTGCCGTCCTCACGGTTTCGCCGGCGCCTTTGCCGCGTCGGTCTCGGCCTTCTGCGCGGGCGGTGCTGCTTGCCGCAATCGCCGCACCTCCGTCCCGATCGCGAAGCCCGTGACGCCCTCGCCGTGACGCAGCAGGCGGATCTTGTTGACGGCGTTTCCGATATCGGCGTTGTGCCAATGGAGCCCGCCGTCGGTGGTCACGAAACCGTGCGGCATGGCGCCCACCCAGCCCGTCAGCGGGTCAAGGAAGGCGATTCCGAACTCGCGCACCGCATGGTCGTTGGTCAAGCTCAGCTCGTACCACGTGCGCCCGCCATCGATCGTCTTCGCGACAAACCGCTCCGATGAAGCAGGGTCGGGGTTGTATGACTGGACCGTGCAGTAGCCGGTGTACGCATCAGGGAACGAGAACTTCCACGTGGTCTCGTACGGCCGCGACGATCGGTACGCCTCTTCCCAGGTTGCACCGCCGTCCTCGGTCGACAGGATCAGCGCATTCGCCGTCGACACGTCGGCGCTGGTAGCCGAGGCGATGAAGCCGTGATTCTCGTCAAGGAATTTCACGTCGAACGCCATCGCGCCGAGCTCGGGGAGCTTTCCTTGCTTCCATGTCTTGCCGAGGTCGTCGGACCAGATGTACGCCGCCGGTCCGCCCACTCGTCCGACGCCGACGATCCGCGGACGATGGTCAAGATTCCCCGCGTTGATGAACGGCACCTGCACGATGTCGAACGCACACAGTCCGACCACCGGCGCTCCTTCGATCGCCGTCACTGGCGTCCAGGTGCTGCCGCCGTCCTCGGTCCGGTAGAGCGGCGTGGCGTCGGTCACGCCCGGGAAGTAGCCCGGTCCAATGTTGCCGAGCACACCGACCCTTTCGTCGACGAACGCGAGGCAGCGAACGAAAGTGCCCGGCTTCTCCCACACCTTGGTCCACGTGTCGCCGCCATCAGTGGTGCGGAACACTTTGCCGGCACCGTTGCCGTACCAACCGCTGCGTTCGTTCACAAAGAAGATGTCGTCCTGCTTGCCGGGGTACGGCTCCGTTGGAAGTCGCTGCCACGCGCGGAGCTCGGCCGGCGGTTCGCCGTCCTCCTTTGTGTCGGTAAAGGTTCGTTCTTCTACCGAGGCCATCCACCGCAGCATTTCGCGCGGCAGGTCGCGGTCGAAGTCGCCGCCGCCCATCAGCGCCACGCTTTCGCGGAGCGAGCCATGTGTGGTGAATGCATGGTCAGCCTTCGGTCGCAGCAGCAGGGTGCCTGCGCCCTTGGTCCGTGCGTTCACGATGTCAACGATCTTCTGGTGGTCGCTCTCGGAGGTGACCCAGTCGTACTCGCCGTAGATGGCGAGCACGGCGCCGGTGGATTCCTGCCACGCGCGCGCCAGGTTCAGATCCTGCAACTGGTGGAAGAAAGGCATGCTGCGCGTGGACATGTGGTTCTCGTCGAGCATCAGTCCCTGCGTGGGCTGCCGGAGCTCCGGCCAGCGTGCCCATACGTCGCCGAGCGTCTTCTTCTCGACCAGCGTCAACGAACTCGACTTTGCCTCGGCCAGCACCGCATCGGTGATCTCGGCCTCCGAAGCACCCGGCTGCAGCGCGGCCTGGCGGCGGACGTTTTCAAGTTGGTACTCGAACCACGTGCGCACCAGCGTCCCGTACACGATGGTGCCGCGCACCGGCACATCCTTTGCCAGATACGGGGCCAACACGCCGCCCATCGAGTGGCCAAAGATGTAGATGCGCTGCGGGTCCACGCCCGGCATGGCCGCCAGCTGCTTAAGCGCGGCCGCGTAGCCGGCAAGTTCGGTCTGCAAATCGATCTCGCTGCACGGCGGTCCCTCGCTGTCGCCGAGTCCCGGCTTGTCGACGCGCATGGTGATGAAGCCCGCGTCAGCCATGGCGGCCACGATGCGCGTGTCGGGCGCATCCGGCATCGTCGGCCGATCGATCGTGTCGCAGACGATCCCGGACACGTACATGAAGGCCGGCAACTTGCCGTCTTTCGCAAGCGGCGACTCCTTCGGCTCGGTGACGATGGTCCGCAGCCGGTAGCCGTCGGGCACGCGCACACTGTCGTAGGTGACGGTGCTGCCCACGAGCGTCTCGGACGCGGCTTCGGCGGTGACTGCCACGGTCTTCACGGGATCGTTCCCGTGCTTCACCGCCAGCTGCACCGTCTCGCCGCCTTTCACGTTGCGCATGGCCTCGCGTAGTTCGTCGCGGCTGTGGATCTCCTTGCCATTCACGGATTGCAGCGTGCAGCCTGCTGCCACCCCGGCCTTTGCGGCGGGTGATCCGGGTACCACGGATTCGACGGCGAGTTGGTCGTTCGCTGCACTCCCGAATCGGAGGCCCAGCGGGCCTGCCCGCCGGGGAAGAGGTTGGTCGGGCGGCGCCGGCATTGCTGCGTGCAGGACGACGGCGAGCATGGCGGATGCGATGGCGACGGTGGCGTTGAGCATGAACTGGGACTCAGGAAAGGAATGGTGCGATGGCAGTCACGCGCCTTTCGCGCGCGCACCGCGTGACCGGACGACGGGGACAACGAAGAATGCGGCGAGGTAAAGCGATCCATCACGTCGATCCTTGCGCGCATCGAGGTACCGCTTCAGCGACAGGAGCCGACGGTGGACGTGCTTCATCTCCCCCGGGGTCAGCCACGCGTTCTCAAGTTTGGCAATGACGTTCTGGAAATCCTGGTCGTGAGTGAAGCCACCCGCGGCAGCCGCCTTGCGCGAGGCGCGCGCCACGATGCCCGCCATGCTGTGCACAGACTGATCGATCGTCTTCGCAGTGGCCGCTTTCCCGGCTCCGCGGAATTGCGGTCGAAAGTCGTCGGCCACCAGGTCGTACACCTTGCCGGGACGAGTGCGGCCGGCCCGTTGTCCGGCCTCCACCACCACGCCGATCCGGATGAGCTGGCGGAGGTGCGGGTAGAGCGTGTCCGCCGGTCGGTCGAGCGCCTGCGCGATCTCACCGACCGAACATGGAGCAAGTCCGCGCATCGCCTCGACGATCTCGAAGCGCACTGGGGCCATCATGACGGCCCAGTGGTCGGTGCGGGTGATGACGTGGATCGGAAGGCGGGGCATTGCCGGCAGCATACGCATTTTGTGATATGATTGGTTTTCACAATATTCGGAATTTTTCGACTGTTGGTATCGACCGTTACGACATACTGTCGTATTGTATACGACACCGCGTCGTATTGATACTCTTGCGCATGACTCGCGCACAGTTACTCATGCCCTCCATCCGCACATGCTGAACAGCTTCCTCACCGCAATCGTCACCGCCGGGCTCGGCGCCGGTCCGTCCATCACTCCCGATGCATCGATGCTCCGCTACCCGGACATCGGCAAGAACGACATCGTGTTCGCCTTCCAGGGCAACCTCTGGCTGGTGTCGAAGCAGGGCGGCACCGCACGCCCGCTGACGACCACCGCGGGCGTGAAGTCGACCCCTCGCTTCTCGCCGGACGGCAGCAAGATCGCCTTTGTCGCCAACTACGACGGCAACCGTGACATCTACGTGATGCCCACTGCGGGCGGCTCGCCGTTCCGCGTCACGCACCATCCCACGCAGGAAAACGTCAACGAGTGGACCGCCGATGGCTCGCTGCTCTTCAGCGCCACCGGCATGGGCAACTCCCGCATCGACCAGCTCTACAAGGTGAAGGATGCCGGCGGCCTCCCTGAGGCGCTGCCCGTGCCCTACGGCACCAACGGCACCATCAGCCCGGACGGCGAGTGGCTGGCCTACACGCCGCACTCCATCGACAGCCGCACGTGGAAGCGCTACCGCGGTGGCATGCAGACGGACATCTGGGTCTACAACCTGAAGACCGGCGAGGCCCGACGCGCCACCGACTACGAGGGCATCGACACCCTCCCGATGTGGCAGGGCAGCACGCTCTACTACCTGTCCGACGACACCGCCGACAGGAACGCCCCGCACAAGCTCAACATCTGGAGCTGGGAGCCGAAGTCCGGCGCCCGCAAGCAGGTGACGCTCTTCACCGACGAGGATGTCAAGTGGCCGGCGATCGGCGACGGCGAGATCGTCTTCCAGAAGGGCACCAAGTTGATGGTGCTTGACCTGGGTTCCGGCGCATCCCGCGCCGTGGAAGTGAAGATCCCCGGCGATCGCCCCGCGGTGCGCACCCGAACCGAGGACGTGAGCGACCAACTGCAGGGCTCGAGCATCAGCCCCAGCGCCAAGCGGGTGGCCGTGGCCGCGCGCGGCGACATCTGGAGTGCCCCCGCCGAGAACGGCGTGCCGCGCAACATGACGCGCACCGACGGCATCGCCGAGCGCAACCCCGCGTGGAGCCCGGACGGCAAGTGGATCGCGTACTTCGACGACTCCACCGGCGAGTACGAGCTGTGGGCCATGCCGGCCGACGGCAAGGGCGCCAAGAAGCAGCTCACCAAGGACGGCGGGCCGTTCAAGACGGCCATCCAGTGGTTGCCTGACAGCAAGAAGCTGGTCTATCAGGACAAGACCGGCACCGCGTACGTGGTGGATTTTGAAACCGGCGAACGCAAGACCATGGACAAAGAGCCATGGGACGGTGGCTTCGATCTGAGTTTCAGCCACAACGGCGCGTACATCGCGTACGCAAAGAGCCTTCCCGATCGCCGCTCTGGCAGCATCTGGATCTACGACGTCGCCAAGGGCGAGAGCCGCGAGGTGACGAGCGGCGAATTCGAAGACGGAAGCCCCACCTTCGATCGCGCCGGCGACTGGCTCTACTTCACCAGCAAGCGCGGCTTCAGCAAGGCCGAGTACAGCGAGATTGACCAGAGCTGGATCTACCAAGGCACCATGCGCGGCTACGCCGTGCCGCTGCGCACGGACGTGAAGAACCCGTGGGTCCTCGAGATCGACGAGGAAAATGGCAAGGACGCCAAGAAGGATGAGGAGAAGAAGGACGAACCCAAGAAGGACGAACCCAAGAAGGACGAACCCAAGAAGGACGAACCCACGCCCGGCGCTGCCGCGCAACAGGAGAAGGCTACGGCGCCAGCCGCTGCCGATGCCAAGAAGGATGACAAGAAGGAAGAGCCCAAGCCCTTCACCATCGACTACGAGGACTTTGAAGGCCGCGCCATCGAACTGCCGCTCGGCACCGAGCCGATCGGCGGAATGGCCGTCAACGACAAGGGTCAGCTCATCTTCGCACAGGGCGGCCAGGTGAAGCTCTTCGACTTTCAGGACAAGAGGAAGGAAGTCAAAAAGGTCACCGACGGCATGGAATTCCAGCTCACCGCCGACGGCAGCAAAATGCTCGCGGGCATCAACATCCTGGACGCCACCGCGGGTGCCACGGGCAAGCCCATCGTGACCAAGCCGATGCTCACGGAGATTGATCCGAAGCACGAGTGGAAGCAGGTGACCAAGGACGCCTGGCGCATCTTCCGCGACTACTTCTATGACCCGCACATGCATGGCGTCGATTGGCCCGCCGTCGGACAGCGCTACCTGGCCATGGTGGACGACGCCAACAGTCGCTACGACGTCAGCTACATCATCAGCCAGATGATCAGCGAGCTGAACGTGGGCCATGCCTACTACAGCCCGAGCGATCGCGACTCCGGCGTCGGCGGGCCGTCAATCAACGTGGGCATGCTCGGCGTGGACTGGTCGAGCGGCATCGACCCGGATGGCAAGAACGTCTACCGATTCCGGCACATCGTCCAAGGCGCTCTGTGGGATGTTGATGCGCGCAACCCGCTCAAGGCACTCGGCGTCGGCGTCAAGGAAGGCGAGTACCTACTGGCGGTGAACGGCCTACCGGTGGACGGGTCCAAGGATCCGTGGGCCGCGTTCCAGGGATTGGCGGGCAAGACCATATCACTGACCGTCGGTCCGAACCCGTCCATGGACGACAAGGTGCGCGAGGTGGTGGTGAAGCCGATGGACGGCGAGGACAACATCCGCTACCGCGACTGGATCGAGGCCAATCGCCGCTACGTGGCGGAGAAGTCGGGCGGCAAGGTCGGCTACATCTACGTGCCGAACACCGGCATCGACGGCCAGTCAGACCTGGTGCGTCAGTTTCAGGGGGAGCAGTTCAGGCAGGGCATGATCATCGATGAACGCTGGAACGGTGGCGGGCAGATCCCCAACCGATTCATCGAGCTTCTCAACCGCCCCATCACCAACTACTGGGCGCGGCGCGACCAGCATGACTGGGTCTGGCCGCCCGTCGCGCACCGCGGCCCCAAGGCGATGCTCATCAACGGCCTCGCGGGCTCGGGTGGCGACATGTTCCCGTGGCTCTTCCGCCAACAGAAAATTGGGCCGCTCGTTGGCACGCGCACCTGGGGCGGATTGGTGGGGCTGAACAGCAACCCCGGCATGATTGACGGCTCAAGCGTCAGCGTCCCCACCTTCGCGTTCTACGAGACCGACGGCACCTGGGGCATCGAAGGCCACGGCGTCGATCCCGACGTCGAGGTACTCGACGATCCCGGCGTGATGAAGGGTGGCCCGCACAATGGCGGCATCGATCCGCAGCTGGACAAGGCCATCGAACTGGTGATGGCTGAGCTGGCGCGCAACCCCATCAAGCCTCCGCCGCGTCCGGCGTACCCAAACCGCGCAGGCTTTGGAATCAAGCCGGAAGACAAGTGATGAAATGCGGAAGACGTCCGAACACACGACGCGCGAGCGTATAGTCTACGACACAATGTCGTACACTCGCCGTATCGCATGACCCACAAGGAATCGCCATGAACCCCGTCTCGCTTGCCAATGCCGAACTCTCCGTCATGGAACTGCTCTGGGACCACGACGGCATGACCGCGCGCCAAGTCCAGGATCTCCTGTACGGCGCGTCGGGCCGCTCCCAGCACGGCACTGTGCAACGTCTGCTGCAGCGACTTGAGGACAAGGGCTTCGTGCGCCGTGAACGGTCCGAGTCCTCGCAGACTTTCACTCCGTGCATCACGCGCGAGGCCTACGCGGGCGGGCAACTAGAGACGCTCGCCGAGCGCCTCACCGGCGGGTCGATCGCGCCGCTCCTTTCGCACCTCATCGACCAGAAGCGCCTGAGCCGCACTGAACTGCGCCGCCTGCGCGAACTCCTCGACGGGAGGAATCCATGACCCTCACCGTCCTCGAGTACGCGCTTGGGAACGCGCTGCTGGCCCTGCCGCTCGCGGCGCTCGCATGGTTGATCGGCCGCAGCCAGCGAAACCCGTCCGTGGCGCACTTCGCGTGGGTGCTTGTGATGGTCCGGCTCGTCATGCCGCCGATCGCGTCGGTGCCGTGGATGTCGTTCAAGGTTCCGGTCTCGCACGCCATGGTTGCCCAACCGATCGTGTCCCGCGCGTCGGCATCGCCGGTGCTGGATCCGCGCATCGCGGCGCAGCGGACGGACGGTTTGGCCACCCACTCCATGGTTGCTCCTGCTGCCCGGGCCCCGGCCGCCGTGCAGGCAGCCGCTGCCGTGTCCGCCACATCGAACGACCATGGTCTGGCGTCGGTTGATCGATGGATGGCGCTCGGCCTGCTTTGGCTTGCCGGAACCAGCGTCGTGGTCACCGTTTCAGCCGCACGTCTGCTGCACTTTTGGCGCATGTTGCGCGTCGTGTGCTCGCCTGCGGATCCGCGCGTCCGGCGCCTTGCGGAACGGGCCGCGGCGCACCTTGGCATGCTGCTCCGCGCGGAGATCCTGGTGATCCCGGCCACCACCGTGCCGTTCGTCTGGAGCTTCTTCGGGCGCCCGCGCATCGTGCTGCCTGCGTCGATAGCCTCGGGTATGTCCGACGACGAGCTGCTCCTCGTCCTGACGCACGAGCTCGCCCACATCCGTCGCCGCGACCACCTGGTCCGCTGGCTCGACTGGGCCGTCGTCGCGTGGCTCTGGTGGAACCCACTTGCGTGGATTGCACGGCGCGGCCTTCGGAGGACCGAGGAACTCGCCTGCGACGCACTCGTCCTGCGCACGCGCGATACAGCACCCCGCAGCTACGGAAGCTGCCTCCTGACCGTTGCGGAAGCATTGAACGAATCGGCGTTCCGCGCGCCGGTCCAGGCCTGCGCCATGGGTGACGGCGGATCGCTCGAAGAAAGGATCCGATTCATCATGTCAGGGGCATCCAGCAGCCGTCCCTCCATGCCTTTGCGGCTCTTTGCCATGGCCGCTGCCAGCGTTTCGATGCTCGCCGGCGTGGCCTGCGTCTCGTCGGGCCAGGAGGGCCTCGCCGCTCCATCCTCCGCGCCGCGGTCCGCGCCCGCGGCGCCATCCAGTGCGTCCGCGCCGCAAGATGCCGATCGCACCAGCCGTACGCTGCAGGCCTCCATCGAGGGCGCCACGTCGCTGCACGTTGAATCGCTGAGCGGTTCGATCAAGATCGTGCGGGACGATTCCGCGAAGGTCATGCAGGTGACGGCGGTGATCGATTGGGGGGATTTCACGCAGGGGACGAATGAGTGGACGGTGGTCAATGTCGGCAATGGCACGACGATCACTGTCGGGCAGGGGACGCAGCGGTCTCGGCTCTCCGCTGCCCAGCGCAAGGAATTGATCGACAGCGCGAAGCTCGTCGCAGAGAAGGATTCGAGCGGACGAGTGACCGTGCGCGTCGAACTTCCCGAAGCCGACGGGTGGCGGCAGTTGCCCGCCGTCAACATCACCGTCCGCACCGCGGCACTCATCGATGTGCATGCCGAGTCGATGAACGGCGCAATCGAGACGGCCGGCGATCTGGGCAAGCTGCACGTGGAGACGGTGAACGGCGAGATCAATGTCTCCGGCATCGCCTCCGCTTTGCAGGCTGAATCGATGAATGGCCAGGTCCGTATCTCGCTCGCCGACAGCGCCGCCGCATCGGTCGATGCAGACTGCACGAATGGCCGCATCGTGCTCGAGTTGCCTGCATCGTGGAACGGAAAGGTGAACGCCTCGACCATCCATGGCAGAGTGGACACGAAGGGCATCGACGGAACCACCGACAGGGACCTTGTCGGCGCAAGCTTCGAGGGCAAGGTTGGCTCGGGCAATGGCGCGGTCGCCACGCTCGATGTCGTCAATGGCTCGATCGAGGTCCGAAAGCGCTGAGTCGCGTCGGTGTAGCGCCCGTGTCCGTCTTCCTCCGTCATCTCCCTGGAGTCCCCATGCGGTCCATGACTTGTCACGCTGCGTGCGCGCTGGTACTTGCGCTCTGCTTCAGCGCCACCATTCCCGGTTGCGCGTCGACTGACAGTAAGGGGGAAGCGTCTGACCCCGCCATGGCGGAGCAACTGGCGTTCCGGGACCTCAGCATGTCCTATCAAAAGTCGATGGCGGAGCACCAGCCTGCGAAGGCGCGGGAGGCTGCGGAACAACTGTTTGCGAAAGAACCGCAGCCATGGGTGCAGGTGCTGCTGGCCATGACCTGGGCCGCCGAGGAAAACCGCGACGA
>Ga0209358_10003261_pt1 | contig 12033 bp, 1 predicted proteins | sample LauGreFa1BDMLBSN_2_FD_187574 | JGI IMG/M metagenome (GOLD analysis project Ga0209358, IMG submission 187574) | Freshwater lake microbial communities from Lake Michigan, USA - Fa13.BD.MLB.SN (SPAdes) (version 2) | ecosystem: Environmental > Aquatic > Freshwater > Lake | place: Lake Michigan, USA...
AGCAGGTTATGTTCCTCAAGCAAGAACGCTTACTATTAATGGAACTAGCTATGACCTAAGTGCAAATAGAAGCTGGACAATAGCCACAACAACTCCAGGAGGATCTGACACACAATTCCAATACAACAGTTCTGGATCTTTAGCAGGAGCCTCTGCTTTGACTTACAACTCTACTACTAACAGAGTAGGTATTAACCAAGCTTCTCCAGGATATGACTTAGATGTAAACGGACAAGTAAGAGTACAAGATAAACTTAGAGTAGGAACTGTAAACTCTGGTAACGGAGTAGTACACATGTCCTCAAGTGCTACTATTAATCCTAGTGCTACTACTATTGTATGGGCTCAGAATGTAAGCGTAGGTATGTGTGCCTTCATTGAGTACTACATTTTAAACAACAATTCACTTACAGACCAAAGAGCTGGTACAATTATGGTTACCTGGAATCAATCAGGAACGCCTACAATCGCTCATACGGAAACAACTACCCCTGATATAGGGTCAACTACCACTGTTAACTTTACAAGCTCTCTAGTGGGCTCAGATGCAAGAATTAACGCAGTAAACTCAAGTGCTAATCCTTACACGATAGTAATGAGTTATAAATATTTCTAATAAAAACATTGTTGGATAGTGAAAACAATAAAAAATGGCAAACGAATTTAAAGTCAAAAATGGTCTTATAGTAATAGGAGACCTAACCACCTCAGGGACTATTACTATTAATGGTGCTCTTGCAGCTACACAATCTTGGGTTACATCTCAAGCTTATTTAACTTCTGCTAGTTTAAGCGGATATGCTACTCAGTCTTATGTGACTAGTGCATTAGCTGCCTTAGTAGATGCAGCTCCTGCAGCATTAGATACGCTTAATGAACTTGCAGCAGCACTGGGAGATGACGCTAACTTCTCTACAACTATTACAAATAGTATAGCAGCTAAACTTCCACTAGCAGGAGGAACTCTTACAGGAGATTTAAATCTTAATTACGGATATCCAAGAATTAATTTTTATGATGATAATCACAATCCAGATTACTCATTAATAAATAATGATGGTGGATTTAGTTTGTATGATATTACAAATAATGTTCATAGAATTTGGGTATCTTCAGTAGGAAATGTAGGAATTGGAACTACTAGTCCTTCTTACAAATTAGATGTAGATGGAACATTTAGGGCAACGTCTTTAGCTAAAACAGGAGGCACAGCACTTCAATACTTATTGGCTGATGGAAGTGTAAAAACTACAACTGCTGATACTAATTTTGTAAGGTATGGTGATTACATAACAGGAAAGAACTATCCAGGGATAACTGCTACTTTAAACGCTCAAGTTATCAGAGATGACTTCTACGGATTTAATTCTCGTTGGACTCAGACAGATACTTTTACAGGAACTTATCCAAATGCGGGTAGTACTTGGATTAGAACTTATGAATTAATCACAGGAGAAAACTATGTATATCCTTATGGAAATATGTATTTTGGCTTTTGGACCAACTATCCTCCTGCAAACATAACAGTAAGAACTTGGTCTCCTACTGCTGGAGTTTGGCAAGGTCCTTATACAGGTTCAGATATTCGTATTGGTGGAGGCGGTTTTGCATTTTGGAAAGTTCCTATTAGTGGAAACAATTTTGTTACAAAATTTGAAGTTACTTTTACTCCTCAACCTGGTTTAAATATTAACTTACAAAGCCAAGATTTAATTATTGACTATCCAGAAGGAGTAGATGCATCACCTATTGTAAGCAGAGGCGGTTCTTCTATGTATGGGGCTTTGAGTTTTAAAACTGCATCAGCAACAAACGTAACAATCAGTACTAGTGGTATTACTACTAATCAATCTATAAATATTAGCGGAACTTCTGCTCTTAACTTTAGTACTTATGGTGGAGGTTGGTATATGGCTGATTCTTCTTGGGTTAGAACATATAACGGAAAATCAGTTTGGGTTGGCGGTGGACTTTTAGGAGGTGATGGTGGCTTAACTATTGGATATGGAGGAACAAGTTCTCCTAGTGGTGGAGCTATTATAGCAGGTAATGTTGGTATAGGGACTAGTAGTCCTAACTATAAACTTGATGTAGCTGGATATATAAATATATTTACTGGAAATGGTTTAAGATGGGGTAGTGGAGATGCCGAGATTATTAATAGTGGATATAATCTTTTATTTAAAACTTATACTGGATCTGCACTTACTGAAAAAATGCGTATTACTCCAGGAGGGACTCTTCTATTGGGAGACGTAGCAGTTCCTGGTGAATCAGCATGGTATGGAACTGCTGTATTTGGTAAAAGCGGAACTGATAAAGTTATAAGTGGTTATCTATCATCTAGTACTAACGGTGCTGTAATTGGAGGACATAACTCAGGATTAAGTGCTTGGGCACCTTTTAATGTAGTTGGTTCAGAATTAAGATTTAGTATTCAAGAAAATAGAGCCGTAACAATTGATGCTGCTAGAAATGTAGGTGTTGGAACTTCTACTCCAGGAGCTAAACTTCACGTAGCTGGAAATGCTTGGATCAACAGACCATCTAATAAAGTAGATAATGCTAGTTGTACAGAGTTACCTTCTAGAGTAGAATTTAACAACGCCTTTGCAGCTGGGTCTACTGGCTACACTGTATTTACTTATCCGACATCATCTGTATTTAGAATATACGGAGACTACGATGGTAATGTGGGTGGGGTTCAACCAGATCTTCAGTTAGGGTTAGGATACTTAACTGTTAAAAACAGTGGAGGTACTATAGGAAATATTGGTATAGGCACTACTTCTCCTAGTTATAAACTACATGTAGTTGGTGACTTATATGTTAATGGTACAAATGGTGCTTTTACTACAGATAATTCACAAAGCAATTTATATTTTTTAAATCTAACAAGATCTACTACATCATTAGTAACTGCTGGAAATGTAGGTATTAAGGTAGCAAATCCTACAGCAACTTTATCATTAGGTACATCTTCTTATGATAATAATCCCCTTGCTGGATTAGAATACTCTCAAGTAACTGGTGGAGGTAGATTAGACCTTAAAGTACAAACATGGGGTACTGGATCTAATTATGGATTAACTACGGGTTTATCTGTACTTACTCCAGGTTTTGATACTGCAGATGTAAGAGTAGGTATTGGAACCACTAGTCCTGCTACCCCTCTACACGTTACTGGTGGAGCATCAGGATCAGGTGGATGGAATAGAACGGCAACTTTAGCAGCAACCTATCCAGGTCTTGTTTTTAATAGTAATGGTACCAAGTGGGGTGGAATGGCATATGACTATAGTGCTGCTATGCGATTCTGGGTTAATGCAAACAATGATGACATATTTGCTGGTACTCTAGCAATGTCTATTTTAAATAATGGAAACGTAGGCATTGGAACAAGCAATCCCATTTACAAACTACAAGTAGCTGGTTCTGCCTACGTAAATGGAGGAACTTTATTTATTGACTCAGGAGAATATCTCAGATGGGGTAACAGTAACCAAGGAATTGTAGGAGTTAACGATAGTCATGTTGCTATTGTTTCTGGGGGTGCAACAAGACAAACAATCTATGCAGAGGGACGTACTTATTTCCCTGGTCTTGATCTTTCTATCTCTAACGTAAACGGTTCTCACGGAAGTGGAACATACTTTAGAGGAGACGGAGGTCACTTTGTTTTTGGTTTAAGTAGTGGAAATACTCTTTATCTGAATTATGGTAATAGTGCAGGAATATTAAGAACATTTGGTACTTGGTATCATGAATCTACTCAAATTCTAAGCACATCAAGAGTTCTTACTAATGTATCTGGTAACATCTCTATGTTTACCAATGATGCAGGATACCTTACTTCGGTTTCAGATATATGGGTTAATACTGCAGGAGACACTATGACTGGTAGTCTATTGTTTGCAGATGTTGCAGACAACGTAAGATTACAAAAAGGAAGTAGTTTCTTAAACTTACGTGATCCCTGGAATAATACACACCTTAGTAATGGTGCAGGAGGGGGTCATTATTTTGATGCCAGTCATTTTTATCTTAGAACAACAGGTGGAGGCACAACTTGGTTATATTTAGATGGAAGTAATTTAAACGTATCTGTTGAACAAAATAACTATAGTCGTGTATACTTTAGATATAATGCAGATAGATACTCCCAAACATGGTATAATTCTACTACAGGTGCTTATTGGTGGGTAACAACAGACGCTGATAAATTAGGTTTCCATCGCAATGGAGACGGTGATAAATTTTATTTTGGTAATACTGGAGACTTTTACTCAGCAACAAATGGTTGGTTAAGTATTGCTTTAGCAGCTAAGCAAAATGCTTCTACTGCAATTACTACTTCTAACATTGCTTCTCAAAGCGTAAGTTATGCAAATAGTGCAGGTGAAGCTGGTCAGGTAACTAATCAATCAGGACAACTTCTTAGATACGATAATAGAACTATCTCTCCTTCTGAAACCACTGCAGGTTATTTACAATTTGGATTTACTTCTTGGGCAAACGACAATAGTGGTCCTTATGCGGATTATTTGCATATGCGTTCTTACACAGATGGCTCAGGTGGAAATGACAACCTTGTTATGTTCCTTAAGAGTGGTATTGGAATGCGTATTTACCAACAGACATTTGGGTCTGCTAGTGCTTACAGTTCTTATGCAGATGTATGGACATCTGCTAACTTTACTTCAACTAATGTAAGTAACTGGAACACCGCATACGGATGGGGGAATCATGCTTCTGCTGGCTATCTTACTTCATATTCTGAGACCGATACTTTAGCTTCTGTAACTGGAAGAGGGGCAAGTACTTCTACTGCTGTTACATTTAATGGAGGAGTTAATCTTGCTGCGAATACAGGAATTAGAAAATCAGGTGATAACTGGATTATTGGATATGACACTTCTCTTCCTGGAATTGCAATTGGTTCAGGAACAGTAACTGATAAAGTAAGTATTAGTTCTGGAGGAACACAAAGAGTTTGGTTTGATACAAATGGTAAAGTAGGTATAGGAACTTCTACTCCTGCAGAAGAACTTCATGTAATTGGTAGAGGAATATTTAACGGAGGATCAGGTAACTCTTCTACAGATGCTGTAGTTTACATAACTAAGTCAACTAATGATGATTGGGGATTATATGTAAACAATGCTGGACTAGATTATGGTATGTATACCAGAGTGTCTTCTTCTGCAAACTATGCTTTTGCTATTCATAACGGAACTACTTGGACTACTAGAATTACTGGTAATGCTATAGTTTATCTTGGAGAGAAAAATGCAATAGAAGGCAACTATGATTCTTGGCTTAGATTAAATAACAGCAATCATTATGCTTCAGGTGTATACACTCCAGGAGTAATGAGAGCTGATGGAGGATTTAACGTAAGTGGAAGTACAGTATGGCATGCAGGAAATGATGGAGCAGGAAGTGGTTTAGATGCTGACTTACTTGATGGACAAAATTCTACTGAGTTTCTACGCTTATTATCTGGTGGTGCTGAAGCAAGTTTGGATAGTTATACAGATAATGGATTTAGATCAGTAAGTTTTGCTGGGCACTCTCAACACTTGTTATCATGGAATGCTGGTGGTTCTACAGGAACAGTCCAACAATTGTTTCATTATGGTACACCTAATAACGGATGGAGAATTAGAAATAAAACTGATAACACTTCTTGGAGTGATTGGGGATATGTTGTTATGGCTAGTTCTAATCAGGGACTTATTTCTGGAACTATTGCTACTCAGTCGTGGGTAGGGTCTCAGAGTTATGCTACTACATCTTATGTAACAACCCAAATCAATAACCTAATTAACGGAGCTCCAGGTGCTTTAGATACACTTGATGAATTGGCTGCTGCTTTAGGAGATGATTCAAACTTTGCAACTACAGTAACTAATAGTATTGCAGGTAAGGTTTCTAAGGCTGGTGATACCATGACTGGCAACATCAACTGGGATACTCAAAATACAGGTTTAACCTGGAATATGAATACTGATGGAGCCTACATTAAGTTTTTTAATACAGGAGACGGAGACACAAATTCTAGGTTAGAATATTCTACATCTGACAATGGTGATGAATTTCATCGTTGGGTTATTGCAGGTGTTGAAAAGATGAACCTTAAGTGGGGAGGTCTTACAGTAACCGATACTATTTATGCCTCAGGGGGCAACTCAGGTAACTGGAACACAGCCTATGGGTGGGGAAATCATGCTTCCGCAGGATATGCTCTTAACTCTAGTTTAGCAAATTACTTACCTTTAAGCGGTGGAGTAATAGGTGGAGGAGTTACCATAAACGGAAACTTAACTGTTAACGGAACAATTACAGAAAACTCCTCTATTAAATTAAAAGAAAACATAGAAACAAGTGAGGGAAATTTAGAAAAGGTAGTAAATTTGAGACCAGTAACTTACAATAAGATTGGGTCTCAGACTACAGAATTAGGACTTATCGCAGAAGAAGTGGCAGAAGTATACCCAGAGTTTGTACAATATGATGAGAACGGAGAGCCTATAGGGGTTCACTACTCACGCTTAACCGCTGCCCTCATAGGTGCAGTTAAAGAATTAACCCAAAGAATTGAAACACTAGAAAACAATGGCTAATTTATTAATAAATACCACAGTAGGCGGAAGTGCCGTAATCACAACAAGTAATATTGGGAGTTATGCTCTAACTAGTATTCCAACTAGTTTCTCAAATATTACAGTAACAAGTTCGTTTGACACAGCAACCAATGATATATATGCAAGTATGCGTGTGATTAGGAATAATTCTGCTGCTACTGATGGAATGTATATTGGATATGGAAACTCTGGTTCAGGAATTACAAGAATTTTTGGAGGAGGTGCTACAGGTGGAGCATTAGAAAAGTATGCTACATATACAGTTGAGCCAGGTTCATTTAGAGCACCAATCTTCTATGATTCTGCTGATACAACTTACTACTTAGACCTTAACAGCACTTCTTATTTATATCACTTAATATTATCGGGTAATAGTTATTTCCGCCCAAATAACTGGATTCAAGTAGATGGTAATTATGGTATCTACTGGCCTAACCATTACGGACTGCATATCTATCCTAACAATGATGGTTCTTATGGTTCTTTGCAGGTAAAAGGAAGTAAGAATGGTTGGCATGGTATTCATTTTGATAGCAACACCACTCTTATGGCGAATGCTAATGAGTCAGGATTTCATCGTCAAGGAAGTGGATGGCAGTTTAGATGGACTGAGGGTACTATGTATGTACACAGAAGTAATAATGGTGGAGGTACTGCTTACCCTGTATTAGATACAGGAAACTTTAATAGTTACAGTATTCCTACTAAGCAATACGTTTGGTCTAGGGGAGAAAACTTGCTTACAAATGGTACAGCTCTATTAGGTAACAATACTAACTTCTCTTCTTTTACATTTGATGGTAGTCAAGCGTATTTCTCTAGTGGTTCATTTAAATATACTGGGCAATACCACGGACCTAATACAGACGAGTTAATGCCTGTTAATCCAGAGAAAAGATATCGTTTAGATTTCTGGGCAAAGACATTAAATGGACAAGGTGCATATTATGCTTTCTTAAACTTTTTTGATGTAGATGGAAATGCTATTTTAGCTCCTTACCATATGTATTATGCTAACACTCTTACTACGTTAGCACAAACCCTTAATCCTGGCGATACTGTTGCTTATTTAACAAGTGTTGCAAACTGGGAAAATGGGGGAACAGCAGGTGTTTCTACACATATTCGTTCATTCATTTTCTGGAATTATTCAAACTCATTTGGTTATTTATATCCTCCACAAACTTATTCTAGAAACTGGTATTCCGATGCTTGGAATCCTGGAGCAATAAACTCAGGTAATAATACAATTACATTAAGAGTTCCTTGGTCTGGTCCTTCTATTGCTGCAGGTACACAAGTGAGTAATGGAAGTGCTGGAGGAACGTATAAATATATTGCTTTAGGGTACACAATTGTACCTACTACATGGACAAACTATGTAGGTATAATGGACGGTGTAGATTACAGTGGATCTAATGCGGGAGGAAAGTTTCCTCCAGGTACAGCTTCTGCCAAACTAGGATTCTTAACAGACTACAATGCAAGTGGTGATACAATTTTTCTTGCAAATTTATTTGTTGGAGTTGATAATGATTATCCCATTTACGATAGATGGACTGGTAGTACACGTATTGAAAAAGCAGGGGCTTTCTATGGTACTATATTTTATGACTCTAATAATGATGGTTACTATTTAGATCCAAATAGCACAAGTAATTTATATCGTGTAGACGCAGCAGCTCAAATGAGAGCGCCAATCTTCTATGATTCACAGGATACAAATTATTACTTGGATCCAAATAGCACTTCTAGATTAGATACAGTTAATGCTAATACATTACGTTCCTATGGTAATGTTTACACAGATGGAAACTTTGGTCATGGTTTAGTAGGTCTTTATAACTCTACTAGATACCAAGGTGTATTTGCAATGGGAGACTCTTATAAGTTAACTGCTGACGGAACAGGCACTGGAACTCTTTATGGTATTGCTTGGACACATACAAACGTAGGAGGACAATCTAAATCTGGATTAGGGCATCAGGCTTTATTCATGGATAATGGTGTTACTCAAACAGCTATTGGTTCAGGTATTTGGACAGCTGGACTTATTACTACTACTTCTTATGGAACATCTGCAAACTGGAATACCGCTTATAGTTGGGGTAACCACGCTAGTGCAGGTTATTTAACAGGAATAACATCAGGACAAGTAACAGGTGCTTTAGGATATACTCCATACAATTCTAGTAATCCTAGTGGTTATATTACGTCATCTTCATTGAGTTCTTATTTGCCATTGGCAGGAGGTACAATGTCAGGTAAGATACTTAGTGTATCTACTGGTAGTGGTACTTACGATACTGCTATAGAAATACGTGAACAGGGATATGTTACTACTAGCCAAAGTGCGTGGGGATATAGTCCAGCAATGACGTTCCATTGGGGTGGTAGATATGGTGTTAGATTTGGTTTAAGGTCAGACGGTCTTATGGCTGTAGATGATGCACCAATAGCTCTTCGCAGTTGGGTTAGTGCTCAAGGGTTTATTACAGGATACACAGAAACGGACACACTAGCAAGTGTTACTGGTAGAGGTGCTACTACAGCATCTCAAATGAGTTTTACCAAAACTGATGACCACGCTATATCTGTAGGTACCATAAGAGGTAGAGCAGTAGGTGTTCAAACAGGAGAGTTTATTCAACTTTATGAAAGAGTAAACATTGGTGGTCCAAATGGTTGGGGTGCTGCAAATACAGCAGCTCCTTCTTATGGATTGTCTGTTTATGGAGGAGCAAATATAGGATATGGCAATAATGCCAGTTTGTTTGCTTATGCATATAGAGGTAATGCTAACGTAGCAGGTACAGGAGAAGCATCATATCACCCAGCAGGTATATACAGTACAGGTACAAACTGGCTGTATGGTACAATGTATAAGAATAATACAGGTATTTATGATGTAAGTGAGATGACTATGTATAGTGGTCCTACTCTTAGTACGTATAACACTAGAAACTTAATTGTTAGAGCTTTAGATAATAATGCTGATGTTGGAATTCTAGGACAAAAATCTGGAGGAGGTTTTGCTTTTCAAATTTATGGAACTGGTTCAAGTTACGGTTTTTTAAATGGAACATGGGCAGCTTGGGATATTAGAAAGGCTGTAAATGGAGCTATGTATATGAATGATAACGACAGTTATTATTTACAAACAAATAGCACTTCTAATTTCTATGCTCTTAACATCCAAGGTAATGCAGTAGTCCATGCAGGTAACATTGGGTCTCAGACAGTAAGTAATTCAAACCATTTAAATTCAACTAGAGATACTCCAAGCGGTAAACTGCAATATTGGGATGCACCTGGTCTTGGTATTGATGAGGCTCCTTCTGGTGATTGGCATAACACAATAAGAATGGGTCACGGCTCACCCTTATCTTATTATAGTAATACATTAGCTATTCGTATGACTGGTTCTGGGGTTGGCGATATATACACGCAAACTATTATGAACGGTAATAGACAAGGTTGGAAAAAACATTGGAATGATGGTAACCACGGAAGTGGGTCAGGACTTGATGCTGACTTGTTAGATGGTCAACAAGGTTCATATTACCAACCTGCATCTTCAGCCATTACTACTTCTAATATTGGGTCTCAATCTGTAAGTTACGCTTCATCTGCTGGTTCTTTGAGTAGCATGAATATATCCCAGTTTACGAATAATAGTGGATATATAACTGGTATTTCTTTTGCAAACGTTTCATCTAAGCCCACAACAATTAGTGGTTATGGAATTACAGATGCAATTACTACAGGTAACATAGGAAGCCAATCAGTAAGTTATGCATCAAGTGCAGGTACTGCAAATGCAGTAGCATGGACTAACGTAAGTTCTCGTCCTACTGCTTTGTCTCAGTTCACAAATGACCTAGGCAACTATGGAGGATTCTTAACTTCTATTACTGCACATACTCACGCTATATCAGATGTAACAGGGTTACAGACAGCTCTTGATAGTAAGCAAGCTTCTCTAGGGTTTACTCCATATAATAGTACAAATCCTAGTGGGTATATAACTTCGAGTGGAAGTATCTCTGGTAACGCAGCTACAGCTACTAGTGCGGCAACTGTAACTGGGTCTTCTACTATAAATGGGTATCTTACATTATCTACTAACTGGGGTGTAAGTCCTTATACATCAGCTTTTACTATTATTGGTACATATCCCTCAATGACATTTAGAGGTAGTAATGGAGATACGCATTATTTAATCCATATGGATTCTGCTGGTGATATACAATACTATTTTGGACCAGGATATACAACTAATAACTGGACTAGACGATATGAATTTTCTAAGAGTGGAAACTTTACTGTACTCACTGGTACTATATCGGCAACTAATTTTAGTGGAACATCTAGTGGCACTAATACGGGTGACCAAACAAACATTAGCGGTAATGCTGCTACTGCTACCAACGTAGCATGGACAGGAGTAACTAGCAGACCTACAGCACTTTCACAATTTTCTAATGATTTAGGTAATTACGGAGGATGGATTACTTCAAGTGGAAGTATTTCTGGTAGTGCAGGTTCTGTAAGTGGGTTAACTTTAACTTCTTCTGCTAACGGAATTAATCCTGATAGTGTTACACAAAACCAAATAGGTTACAATACAAGTGTAAGTTTGTTTGGTCAAAGTGATGGAGGTCTGTATTCTTCTGCTTATAGTAGTAGTTGGATTCACCAAATCTACGGTGACTTTAGAACAGGACAGATTGCTATTCGTGGTAAGAATTCTGGTTCTTGGCAGGCTTGGAGAACAGTATTAGATAGTAGTAACTACACTAGTTATGCTCCTGGATTGACAGGCAGTGGAGCAAGTGGTACTTGGGGAATTAGTGTTACAGGTAATGCCGCTACTGTAGGCGGTTACGCAGTATCAACAAGTGTAGGTGCAAACACAGTAGTTATTAGAGACTCAAATGGTTACATCTATGCCCACTACATTAACTCAAACGTATCTGAGTCTGAGAATCCAACTATTAACTCATTCTACACAAGTAATGGAGATGGTTGGTTAAGAAAGTCAAGTGTTGCTCACGTTAAGTCTCAGTTAGGATTAGGGTCTTTAGCTTATCTATCTAGTTTAAATGAATTGGATTGGTATGGGTATCTTACAAGCGAGAACTGGAATACTTTTTGGACTAGTAATAAACTAAGAGTTGCTTCAGTTTCTGGAGCTACAGGAATTGGTCGTCCTCCAACTAGTGTACATAATTTTGGCAGTTTGCTTTCTTATGGGACTTCATCAGGAGACGCATTTCAAATGTATTTTCCTGACAATGCTGGAAATAGTATTGCTAACAGTAGAAAACTTCACTATAGAACTGGTCAGAGTGTTAGTGCTGGTCCTACTAGTAGTGGTTGGTGT
>Ga0209358_10003265_pt1 | contig 12029 bp, 8 predicted proteins | sample LauGreFa1BDMLBSN_2_FD_187574 | JGI IMG/M metagenome (GOLD analysis project Ga0209358, IMG submission 187574) | Freshwater lake microbial communities from Lake Michigan, USA - Fa13.BD.MLB.SN (SPAdes) (version 2) | ecosystem: Environmental > Aquatic > Freshwater > Lake | place: Lake Michigan, USA...
AATTTCGATTTGATGATGGTTAGATTCAGGTTGTTTGGACCGTAAAATGTTTGAGGGTCAATCTGTTCGAGGGTGTAAATTTTTTCTGACAAGCGCGTTTTATTTAAACACAAACCTAAACGAAAAACACCACCTTTCAGCACCTAGCAACGGTGAATGCGCCCTATTTTTCCCCCATATTTTCCACCAATAATTCACCACAAGACGTTCAATCTAGGCTTACAAACCATTGAATTTGTTGGATTACTGTCATAAAGTCAATTTGAGAAAATATCAACCCACGATTGCCGTTTAAACAAATGAATCAAATACCCTGTTCATGAAGACGCTTACCCGATTGCTTTTTGTTATTTCTGTTACATTTTTTACATCTTGTCAAACCTCCCAAGACCCCACTGAAGATCCCCGTTTCGACGGCAACCGAAAAATGGCCAAGGTCTTAGACAGTTTAAATACCATTGCCGACCCCAATACAAATTACTTTTTGAGTGGACGAAAAGCGGCGCAGATGCTGCAAGAATCGCACAATTACACCAATCCCATTGATATTATAAACTGGGAAACCAAATATTGCTTTGAATTGCTCAATTCAGGAAACACTGACCAAAGCATCAAAACGCTTACTGCGATGATCAACAAATATCCTGGCGGTGGAGAAAAGGCATTGGCCGACCCGAATTTCAAAAAGGTTTTTGACCTATTGGCCGTGGCCTATTTGCGAATGGGAGAAAACGACAATTGCATTGCAAATCACAATTCTGCCAGCTGTATTGTTCCGCTGAAGCCCAAAGCTTTTCACAAGAACACCAAAGGCTCACTCACTGCTATCGAGTTTTACACCCAAATTTTGCGCGTTTACCCCAAAGATTACCAGAGTAAGTGGTTGATGAACATCGCCTACATGACCTTGGGTAAATACCCTTCCGAAGTTCCAAAAGAACATTTTATTGATTTTGCAGCACTAGAAGAGAATATTACGGGTTTCGTACCCTTGGAAAACTTGGCCACAGAATTGGGTGTGGATGTAAACAGGCTTGCAGGCGCCGCGATCATTGAAGACTTTAACAACGATGGGTACATGGATATTTTTTGTACCTCTTACGGACTATTCGACGAACCCAATCTTTTCATGTCTGACACCAAAGGTGGCTACACCGATGAAACGGACAAAGCGATGTTGACCGGTCTCACAGGCGGATTGAATGCGAAGCAGGCTGACTTTAACAATGACGGATTTGTCGACATCTTGGTGTTGCGGGGGGCGTGGTTAGACAAGGGCGGTGAATGGCCCAATAGTTTATTGAAGAACAATGGCGATGGGACATTTAGCGACATCACATATGCTGCGGGAATGGGCAATGCCTACCCAACTGAAACCGCGGCATGGGCCGATGTCAATAACGATGGGTTGTTGGATGTATTTATCGCCAACGAAAACAACGACCAAAACCAGTTCCCTTGTGAACTATTCATCAACAATGGCAACGAAACCTTTAAGAATGTCGCACAAGACTGGGGCATAGACGGCAACTTTGGCTATGCAAAAGCGGCAGTTTTTGCCGATTTCAATAATGACGGATGGCAAGATTTATACATAGCTTGTTTGAATCAAGACAACAAACTTTTCATGAACCGCGGCAAAAGTGGCAACGGCACCGTAAAATTTGAAAACATCGCCGCGAAAGCTGGGGTAACCAAACCATTTCGCACGTTTCCGGCGATCACATTTGATTACAACAACGATGGATTTGAGGATATTTTCTGCACTTCTTTTCCAACTGATAAACTGTCCGTCGTGGGAGAAGAAGCCGCCATGGAAATGATGGGTATAAATAGTGGTACGGAGCGTGCAAAATTGTATCGAAACAACGGCAATGAAACTTTTACCGATGTAACTGCTGAAGCCGGATTGAACAAAATGATCTTTGCGATGGGGTTCAATTTTGGCGACCTCGACAACGATGGTTGGTTGGATGTATACACAGGAACGGGGGCTTTTGAATTCAATTCACTTGTACCCAATAGGGTTTTCAAGAACATGGGTGGACAGCGTTTTGCGGAAATCACCAATGGATCAGGCATCGGTCATCTACAAAAAGGACATGGCATTGCCTTTGGTGATTTGGACAATGATGGCGACCAAGACATTTATACTACGTTAGGCGGTGCGGTAGAGGGCGACAATGCACACAACGCATTGTTTGCCAATCCCAACCATGGAAACCATTGGATAACATTAAAACTACAAGGTAAGACTGTTTCCAAGGATGCACAAAATTCACGCATCGTCATCCGTTGTAAGGAAGGGAATCAAGTGCAAGATTTTCACCTCACGGTGGGAAGCGGTGGTTCGTTTGGCGCGAGCAGTTTGCAAGTTGAGGCAGGCCTGGGTAAATTCACCACCATTGAATCCTTAGAAATTTGGTGGGGCGGCAATCCAAAGAAAAAGGAAATTATCAAGGGGTTATCGATCGATCGTTGTTATAGCATTGCCGAAGGTGACAAATTGGGAAAAGTACTCGATCGGAAAGCAATGCCACTTAAAGGCGATAAAGCCGGCGGCGGTTGCTGCAAGAAATAACAACCCTGCGAAAAGATCAAATTTATCCCCGCAATCGTTCGGACATTGAATATATTTGTATTGCTTCTTTGGAGTGATATCCAAACAGCTGCAAAATCTCATTCATGTCGAATAGCAACCAACCAAACCAGCCACTCATTCATTTGATTTGCGATTTTCGGGTAGAATCGCCCGATTATACGGTTGTAATGGCGAGAATGGCTACAGAATTTGCAGCATTAAAAACACTCATTACGCCACAGCCCTTTAAAAAGGGTCACATTTTGGGGCAGAGTGTATTTTTAAAATTGGTGTTAAACGAGTTCCCTGAAGGCACCGTGCATATTTGTCGCTTCGGAACAATGAGCCGACTGCCCAATCGATTTGTCGTTGCCAAACACAAAGGGAAGTATTATATGGGTCCAGACTCCGGTTTGTTGCCCTTGTATTTTGGGGAGGAGGAAATCATTTATTACAATATCACACCGGCCGAAAATGTCACTATTTTTGATCCGTTAAAGGAGGTTTATATTCCAGCATTAAAACAATTGCTTTCCACCAATATGGATTTGGAAGCCGCTGGATTCCCCATCAAAGAAATGATGGTTCGATCATCGCCGCCACAACCCACTTTATCGAATGGAATGATGCGATTAACCGTGATCTACAACGATTATTACGGAAATGCATACTTGAATATCAACAAACAGATGTTTGAGGAGGTAGGTCAAGGGCGTCCTTTCCGATTGATGTTGAACAGCACAATGGAAATTAGCCGACTCAGCCAATCGTACAATGATGTACCCGAAGGGATGGAATTGTGCATGTTCGGCCACGGCGATATCATGCAAATTGCAGTAAATGCTGGATCTGCGGCGCAATACCTATCCTTGAACGAGGATAAACCTGTTGTTTTATTTTTTAAAGAATGATCAATCGAATTGTAATCATGACCTTTCAATCAGATAAGGTAGATGAATTTCTATCCGTGTTTGATGTATCTAAAATTGCCATCCGGAATTTTCCTGGCTGTCAGGGATTAAAGTTGTTACAAACGGCTGGAAAACCCAATCAATTATCGACTTACAGTCTTTGGGACGATGAGGATTGTCTCAATAATTATCGCCATTCGGCTCTTTTTGAAGAAACTTGGGCCAAGACAAAAGTGCTATTCAGCGAGAAACCGGTGGCTTTTTCAACAGAAATTATCAGGGATCTCAACACCCTTTAGCCCAGCCATTTGCCGGGATTGAGTAATCCTTTCGGGTCAAACGTGGCTTTGATTCCATTGAATAAGGAATAATGGGTATCCCCCATCACAATGGGTAAATATGGTGACTGCACCAAACCAATGCCGTGTTCACCGCTGATGGTCCCGCCCACCGATTTGCAGTAGGTGAAAATTTCCACAATCGCCTTCGGTATTTCCTCTTTCCATCGCAAATCATCGATATCATTTTTCAGGATGTTTACATGCAAATTCCCATCACCCGCATGGCCATAACAAACCGATTGAAAACCGTAGGCCTCTCCTATTTCTTTCACTTTTCGAAGCAGCCCAGGCATCGCAGATCTAGGCACAACGGTATCTTCTTCCTTGTAGGGCGAAACTTGCTTAACCGTTTCTCCGATGGCCCGTCTCACCTTCCACCACGCAGCGGCAGTATCCGCATTGGGCGATGGAAGGATATCCAGGGCATGATGTTCATCCAAAATACCAAAAATCCCTTCAGCTTCGGCAAAGAGGTCATCGCCTTCAAATCCATCAAATGCAAATAAAAGGTAGGCCTCAGCGTGCTCGTGCGTTGGAAAAGCGGTTTGAGTGGCAAGCATGGAAATTTCGACGCCGGATTTCTCCATTAACTCAATGGCACAAGGTTTAAACTTGGATAAAAGCACAGCATTGACGGCACGGGCACAATCTGTGAGGTCGGCAAAAGATGCGAGCAACAATAACTCTTGTGTTGGTTTGGGTATCAATTTCAATACAGCTTGCGTAATGATTCCCAACATGCCTTCAGAGCCTACCATCAAATGCGTGAGCGAAAACCCTGTTGAATTCTTGAGGGTATTAGCCCCTGTCCAAATTACATCTCCATTGGCAAGAACCACTTCAAGATTCAAAACATAATCCCGGGTAATACCGTATTTTACTGCTCTGGGTCCGCCCGCTCCATGAGCAAGATTCCCACCAATACTGCAACTTCCTTGCGATGCTGGATCTGGCGGATAATATAACCCGTGCTCCTCTACGGCCAAATTAAGGTTCGCATTTATGACACCGCTTTCAACGGTAGCAGTGAGGTTTTGTGAATCGATGTTTACAATTCGATTGAGCTTTTTTGTACTTAGCACCAATCCAGAAGATACGGGCAAGCATGCACCAGAGAGTCCCGTTCCCGCTCCTCTTGTAAAAACAGGTACTTCTAGGACATAGCAACGTTTCATTATTTCTGAAACCTCATTTGTAGACTCGGGGAAACAGACTGCTGTAGGTTGGAAGAACAAATCTTCAGTGTAGTCTGAACCGTAGGGCTTTGTATCCTGCGCCGAAAAAAGAAATTCAACTTGTGATAATTCACTAGATATCTGCTGTATGGCTAAGAATATTGGATTGTTTGTCATGAAAACTAATTGTTGGCAAGTTAAAATGTTCGATGGAATATTGCGACCTTTGGACTGAGCAAACCCAAATTTTCTGTAAAATGGTCAAACAACGTCGCTTATTAACGAGCATTGCCATATTCACCGCAGTATATATGACCGCGGCTCTGGGTTGGTGGACATATTCCCTGCTTCAGTACAATGTGGCCGAGTCGAAATTGCAATGGGAACTTTTAGAAAACAAAAAACTATTATGCAATCACAAATTCCAATCAGACAAATTCGTAAAAAAACACAGTAATATAACAGAAAATTTTAGTTATATAATAAATACTAAAGATTATAATAATTTATCACTAATAGCAAATTCATGTGCTAAAGATTATAAAATGATTGCCGAGATTAACCCACGGAAGATTGGCAGTGATTCCATGGTGGTGAAAGTGGGATTTTCCATACCATCCGCCGAAACGGCGCAAATAGGAAGAAAGCTAAAAAACAAACAAAATGCTTGGCTTGGAGAGGGAATAACAGTGGGCTTCATCACCCTGATAATCATTGGATTGATGTATTACTACCTCGAAAAAATCATTCGCTTCAATCAGCAAAAGACAAACTTCATGATGGCGGTAACCCATGAGCTAAAAACCCCCATTGCCGCGGCTAAGTTGGCTATTCAAACAGTGATTCGCAACAAGAACAAGGAAAATCAAGACCGCATTTTGGAGATTTCCAAACAGAGTATAGACAGGCTTTCTGGCATGATGGAGCGCGTATTAATGGCTACCCAATTTGAGAATCGCATCCCAACCAAAACAGAAAAATGGGTAGCCATTCATGAAATTATTGGAAAAGCGATTAATGAAGGTCAGTTTTCAGTGAACGAAACACTAAAAAATAGTTTAGTACAATCAAAGGATTTTTTAATTTTATGCGACGAGCAGATGTTAAAAATCGTTTTTATTAATTTATTTACAAATTCAATAAAATATAGCGACGAAAACTGCGTTAATGTAAGCGTGAGTTCATTCATTCGTGACGGCGTATTTGGCGTAACGGTTTCTGATCAAGGAATCGGCATACCCATGGATGAGCGAGGCCGCATTTTTGAGAAGTTCTATCGCGTTGGCGATGAAAGAACAAGGAGTAGACAAGGATCTGGGCTTGGATTGTATTTGGTGAAGCAAATTCTTCAACTACACAAAGCAAGCATTGATGTTTCGTCCAACACCCCAAACGGCTCAAAATTCAACATTGTATTTAACGCTAACGATTGTCGAATGGAATGATTAATTACAGAATCTTGGTTGTTGAGGACGAATCAGACCTCGCCGAACTGCTAAAAATCAATCTTGAGTCTGAGGGGTACAAAGTGACCTTAGCGCCTCATGGTGCCGTTGCGATCAATAAGTTAAAAACTGAAAGCTTTGATTTGATCATCATGGATATCATGATGCCAAGTATGGACGGCTTAACAGCTACGCATCACATCAGACTCTCCAGCAATAACGTACCCATTCTGATTTTATCTGCAGGCAATACGGCCCAAGATCGAATCAACGGCCTTAAATCTGGGGCCGATGACTATATGAGTAAACCCTTCGAGCTGGAAGAGTTGTTGCTCAGAGTTCAGAAAATTTTGATGCGTGCGCACCGTGACGACCCTGCTATCAACTTCATGGAATTTAATTTTGGTGGCAACTTTGTGGATTTCAATAGTTACAAAGCCATGGGTATCAATGGTGAATTCAAACTCACCAAGAAAGAAGCTCAACTTTTGCGGTTGTTGATAGAAAAGAAAAACCAAGTTGTTACCCGCGAAGAGATTTTAAAAACAGTATGGGGCTACACCGTATTTCCAAGCACCAGAACAATCGATAATTTTATTCTCGCTTTCCGCAAGTATTTCGAAGTTGACATTAAAAACCCAAAGTACTTTTTAAGTCATCGTGGTTTGGGCTACAAATTCAACGATAAAGATTAATTGGCTATGGCTTTTGCGGCTGTTGCAGCTGTCGACCAAGCGGCTTGAAAATTGAACCCGCCTGTTACACCGTCAACATCCAAAACTTCACCCGTAGCGTATAATCCCGCCAATCCCTTTATTTCCATACTTTTGGAATTTACCTGTGCCAGATCAATACCACCGGCAGTCACAAATTCCTCCTTAAACATCGTTCTACCATCGGTATCGAAAGGCATTCGACATAAATTTTCAATAATTTTATTAAACTCGAACTTGCTCAAATCCGCTGCCATCTTGGTAATTGGCGTTTCTGCTCGTTTGAGAATATATTCCCACAGTCTGCGCGGAATTCCATCTAGTGAAAGATTATCAACTCGCCTCTTGGGATTTGACTCCACTGTCTCGCGCAACAAATCGCGCATTTCCTCTTCACTTAGATTGAGCCAAGAGACCATGGCTGTTGTGCAATAAGCTTTTTCGTTCATCCATCGCGCTGCCCATGCGCTTGTTTTCAAAACTGCCGGACCGCTTAGACCCCAATGGGTAACCAGCAAAGGTCCATGATATGCCTCTGGATAGCCCATGAGTTTCACTTTTGCATCTTGCACTGAAACACCATGAAGAACATGCAACGTGGTATCAGGAATATTGAATGTAAATAGCGAAGGAACGGGAGGAACAATATCCACTCCCAACGTCGAAATCATGTTGTACTGCGATTCTTTGGAGAATCCACCTATCGCCAAAACAACATCCGTAGCCATTTCACTACCGCCAGTATTGAAATTCAATTGCCACCGATACGCACCTTCTTTCGGCATGGGTACGATAGTCACAACAGAAGCATTGGTTCGAAGTCCAATTCCCAACTTTTTGGCTTTCCACTCCAGCATTTGGGCCACCGTTTCTGATGAATCAGACTCGGGAAACATCCGTCCGTCGCTCTCTGTTTTCAGCGGTACACCATTGGTTTCAAACCAATCAATGGTGTCTTGAACTGACCAATCGTGAAAAATCTTCTTCAAAAAGGACTTACCGCGAGGATAATGTTGCAACAATGTTGAAGTACCTCTGCAATCGTGGGTCACATTGCATCGACCGCCACCACTAATCCTTAATTTCGACAGGGTTTTACCTGTTTTCTCTAAAATCAACACATCTACAGATGGGTTCAGTTCTTTCAACCTTATGGCTGTGAAATATCCGGATGCACCGGCACCAATAATTACTACTCGTTTGTCTATCATCGAATTCGAATGAAATTTTTATACTCTCCTACCCGCCAACCACTTAATTTTTCAATCCAATGCAAAAGTCCCGCCTTTAGACCAAAATTCTTTTTGGTTGGATCAATATCAAATTGCCAATCCATTGCTGCAATTCTCGACTGCATCACCTGCGGGTGACTGCCTTGAAAGTGCTTTAACGAGTCAATGCCTCCATAATCAAACTCATCGCTCAACAACACTTTCTTTTCCATGTAATCATCGTTATGCCAAAGTCGATGAAATTGGGCTTGTTTTTGTTGCTGATATTTGGGGTGTTTTACCCATCCGTAGTGATAGATACAGGCATCAATCTTGGCCACTTTCAATTTCTTACCATCGCCGGTTCGAAAGCCTTGGGCATCTTTCCAACTGCGTATGTTGCGGCTGTTTTTGATAATTCGAATTTCTTGGCGATACCATCGTCTTGAATCACCCACCATCGAATAATTGCCATAAAAATGCAAATAATCAAAAAGTAGGGCGTCCACTTCAGAATCGTTCAAGTACTTTTCCATGGCCGCCTTGACCACCGGCAAATATCGCTCATGCAAACACTCATCGGCTTGAATGTAAACCAGCCAATCCGCGTCTATGGGCACTTGATCCAGGGCTTTATTGGTCTCATCCGCCAATACGGCACCCCCTTCGCGCTTATTATCATCCCAAACTGTATCGAATAAACGAATCTTGGGCTCTTGCATTGCCTCGATGTAAGCTTTCGTGCCATCCACGGAATTCCCAACGGCAATCACCATGTCGTCACACAATGGTAAGACCGAAAGCAATGCCTCTTTCAGTGGATAATCGGCCTGAACCAGATTCCTAGCTATTGTAAAACCTGCGACTTTCATCTTTTCGTTCAACCAGCCAACGATCATCCAATCTGGGCGTGTACACCACTTCCATGTCGTTCAGCATCTCGCGTACATCGTTTGTAAAATTCAAGCCAGCCCTCGACACCATTCTCAGGGTCATATTTTCGTCGGCATCGTAAAAATTGAAATAGAGTGGACATTTCCCGGGGAACTGCGAAAGTACATCGCTCACGATTTGCTGTTTCCCTTGCTCCAAATCAGAAGGCGTCATATCCACTTGAATTGAACGATAAATGGTCAATGGATCCACATCAGACACCAACTGAATATGATGAATATTCATCCGCATTTCATCTTTGGTTTTGGAATAATCCGTTTGACCTTGAATGAGCAATATATAATCCTTGTCAATCAGGGGCTTGAATTTCAAGTACTTCTCTTTGAACAGCGACAATTCAATTGTTCCGGAATAGTCCATAAAGTTGAAGCGAACATAGGGATTGCCCATTTGGCTCATAAACTCTTTTGCGCTGGTTATGATCCCCATCATTTGAAACACCTGGGGCGATTTGTTCTCTATGGCGTCACGATATTCTTTGACGCTGGTGGTTACAATGCTATCATAAATGAACTTGAAGTCATCCAAAGGGTGCTTACTCAAGAATACGCCCACCAATTCCTCTTCTTCTTTGAGTTCCTCTAGCAAGGTGAGCTTTTCTACTTGAGGGAGTTTGGGTTCCTCGTTGGCTAAATTGGCCCCGCCCCCAAACAAACCCATTTGTCCGCTAAATTTCTCTTGCTGTATCCGCTGTCCGTAACGAATAGCCAATTCAATTCCATTGGTCCCATTGGCATCTTCCTTGACATATTGTGCGCGGTGATACCGAGGGTCAAAATCAAAGACACCGGCCTTCGCCATATTTTCAATGTTACGCTTATTGACCGCACGCAAATTCACCCGTGTGGTGAGCTCGAACAAGCTTTTGAACGGTCCATTTTTATCGCGATCCATCAAAATCTCCTCCACAGCGTTATCGCCCACGCCTTTTACAGCACTCAACCCAAATCGGATTTGACCGCTTGGCGTTACCGTAAACACATTTCTGCTTTCATTCAAATCCGGCCCCAACACTTTGATGCCTTGTCTATGGCACTCTTCCATGTAAAAGGTGATCTTTTTGATATCACCCATGTTGCTTTTTAGCACCGCCGCCATAAACTGAGCGGGGTAATTGGCTTTCAAATAGGCTGTTTGAAACGCGATGACAGCATAACAGGTTGAATGCGATTTGTTAAAAGCATACTGGGCAAATTCTTCCCAATCCGAATAGATCTTTTCTAATACCTTTTCTGGGAAGCCTTTCTCAAGTGCACCGGACATGAAATCACCTTTCAACTTATCGATAATATCCTTGTTCTTTTTTCCCATCGCTTTCCTCAGTTCATCGGCTTTTCCCTTTGAAAATCCCGCCAATTTCTGACTCAGCAACATCACCTGCTCTTGATAAACAGTAATACCATAGGTTTCACGCAGATAATCCTCCATTTCAGGCAAATCAAACACCACAGGTTTTCTACCGTGTTTCCGGTCAATAAAGTCTGGAATATACTTCAACGGACCGGGGCGATACAATGCGTTCATGGCAATTAGATCGCCAAAGTGCGTGGGTTTGAGTTCACGCATGTATTTCTGCATACCTGGACTTTCAAACTGAAACACACCATTGGTTTCTCCCCTCTGAAAAAGTTCATATGTTTTATCGTCGTCTAATGGAATTGTATCGAGATCAATGACATCGCCTACGGTTTCTTTGATTAGATGGATTGCGTCCTTCATGATGGTAAGGGTGCTCAATCCCAAAAAATCCATTTTCAATAAACCGGCTTTTTCAATTTGGTTTACATCATATTGCACCTGAATCCACTGCGATTCCTTGGACAACGCCACAGGCACCAATTCGTCAATATCTTGAGGCGCGATAATAATTCCGCAGGCATGCACACCGGTATTCCTTACACTTCCTTCCAATTTTTCTGCGTCCTTAAGCACTTTGGACGCATCGTCATTTCCATTGTAAATTTTTTGTATTTCCCGAATACTGTCGATTTCTTCAGGCTTCAAGTTTTTGGAATCGTCTTTGGCAAGTTCGTCAGGATCCACATGCAAAAGCGTCTGAAGGTTGAGGTTCCCCACCACCATTTTCGCCAATCGATCGGTATTTTGCAATGGATATTGCAGTACCCTACCCACATCGCGAATGGCACTCTTGGCGGCCATGGTTCCGTAGGTGATAATTTGGGCGATGCGACGCTCACCGTATTTCTTGGCAACATATTGGATTACACGATCCCTGCCCACATCATCGAAGTCAATATCGACATCGGGCATGCTCACACGCTCAGGATTCAAGAAGCGCTCGAAAAGCAAATCGTATTTTACGGGGTCTACGTTGGTTATTCCCAAACAATAGGCCACCAAACTTCCCGCAGCTGATCCTCGACCCGGTCCAACCCAGACATCCATTTCACGGGCTGCCGTAGTAAAGTCTTGTACAATCAAAAAGTAACCCGCAAATCCGGAGTGTGTAATGGTATTCAATTCAAAATCCAACCGTTCTTGCACAGGTGTTGGAATGGCCCCTCCATAGCGCTTTTTACAACCTTCATAGGCCAGGTGTTTGAGAAAAACATTCTGGTCATCGAAGCCTGTTGGCAAAGCATAGTTGGGCAGTACGATATCCCTTGACAATTTGGGTGGATCAATGGAATCAATTAAACGATTGGTATTATCGAGCGCTTCAGGTATATCCGCAAAC
>Ga0209358_10003267_pt1 | contig 12027 bp, 9 predicted proteins | sample LauGreFa1BDMLBSN_2_FD_187574 | JGI IMG/M metagenome (GOLD analysis project Ga0209358, IMG submission 187574) | Freshwater lake microbial communities from Lake Michigan, USA - Fa13.BD.MLB.SN (SPAdes) (version 2) | ecosystem: Environmental > Aquatic > Freshwater > Lake | place: Lake Michigan, USA...
CCAAAAAATCTCGCTCCAAGGTGAGCTGCCCGATCTTGGCGTGCAAATCCTTTAAATCCTCACCCGTGACGCCCGCTGCTTTGGGCGCCTTGTATTTGTCAAAAAGCTCAGCCATATGCTCAAGCGCATATTGGCGAAATTGGATGATCTGGTTTGGGTGCAGTGCAAACTGCTCAGCCAACTCAGCCAGGGTCTTATCCCCTTTCAAAGCGGCTATCGCCACCTTGGCTCGAAACTCGGGCGAAATCGTTCTTCTTGGTCGTCTCGTGCTCCTTGGCGCATTGCGCCTCCATGATCAGCGACCTATTATCAATTATCGACCTGTCTCAAAAAGCCGGTACGGTTCTCTTCAGTGCGGGCGCAATCCTCCTGCGCTCGGTCGACATCCTACTGTTGTATGAGCGCGAGCGGGCCTCAGGGCAATGTGCCTCTTCCCCTCAGTTGGAAGCTTTAGAGAGTAGTAAACAACCCAAAAAAGGTCATGGCAAGTTGCGCCAAACCAAGGGTTCGGTTCTCCGACTTCGTGCTTGCGCCCATTGCGCTCCAACTTATGCGCAGCAACAGAGCAATTTTCTTAGCATTCAGCGATGCTTGTCGATATGCAGATACGAGGTCTCCAATGCATCGAGAAATTGAACCTTGTTCACACGAGTTTCGGCTGGTACGATGGAAGAAATAAGGACAGCTCCATGCGTGTCAACGTGGGAGCATCATTTGCATAAGAGAGATACAACTGGAGAGCAATTAATGTCTACATCATCATTGCTTAAAAAACTATTCATTCTTTCGCTTATAACAGTCAGTATCGCCAATTCCGCGCTGGCACAGCAAAAGACGCTCAAGGTCGCAATGCATGCTGACGTTAGAACGATTGATCCATTCTGGACCACACAAACAATTGCCGGCATTCACGGCATGATGGTTTACGACACCCTTTTTGCGATGGACTTTAACTTAAAGCCTCAGCCTCAGATGGTTGATAAGTTTTCAATGAGTGCTGACCGAAAAACATATACTTTTACGCTTAGAGATGGCTTGAAGTTTCACGACGGTACCCCGGTTCGTTCAAAAGACGTAGTTGCATCGATGAATCGTTGGGGAAAACGAGACGGTGCCGGGAAAAAACTCTTTTCCTATACTGCTTCCCTATCGGCTAAGGACGACAAAACCTTTGTATGGGTGCTGAAAGAACCTTACGGGCAGCTAATTGAGACGCTCGGTAAAGTTGGAACAAGTATTCCATTCATCATGCGCGAAAAGGAGGCTTTGGTCGATGCGTTTCAGCAGATCACTGAGGTCGTAGGATCTGGTCCCTTCGTGTTTAAAAAAGACGAGTGGGTTCCAGGAAGCAAAACTGTTTATGTAAAGAACCCGGATTATGTTCCACGAAAAGAACCCGCTTCTGGACACGCTGGAGGTAAAGTCGTCAAGGTAGATCGTGTCGAGTTCATTTGGCTTGCCGATCCCCAGACTGCTCAATCCGCACTAGTTGCGGGTGAAATTGACTTTCTTGAGAATCCTGCCGTCGACTTCTTGCAAATTCTCAAAGCAACGCCTGGTGTAAAGCTTGATTCCCATCCCGCATCGGGCAACATGGGAATCATCCAAATGAATCACCTTCATCCTCCATTTAATAACGTCAAAGCTCGACAGGCACTCCTTTATCTTCTCTCCAACGCAGACTACTTGAACACAATCGCCTCGGATAAATCGCTTCAAACGCTTTGTTTCTCGTTTTTTGGTTGCGGAACGCCCATGGAGACTGATGCTGGGAGCGAGCCATATAAAGGTTCTAAGGACATCTCCAAGGCGCAACAACTCTTTAAAGAAGCTGGATACAAAGGTGAACCCATCACTATTTTGCATGCTACTGACCATCAATACATTAACCCAGCGAATTTGGTGATGATTCAACAATTACGCAAAGCGGGGTTTCTCAAACTCGATGTTCAGGCAATGGATTGGGGGACCGTTGTTACGCGACGTACAAAAAAGGAAGCACCTGCCCAAGGCGGATGGAATATTTTCATTACCGGAACAACAGTTCTTAATTCTGCTAGCCCAATTACCCACACGTCAATCGGCATGGGATGCGATAAAGCTTGGTTTGGTTGGCCCTGCGATGCTGCATTTGAGGAGCTCAGGAATCAATGGGCATTCGCAAGTGATGATGCCGCTCGGAAAAAGATTGCCGTTGAACTTTCAAAACGTGCCTATGACCTCGTCCCCTACATCTCATTTGCTCAGTGGAGAAATCCTGTTGCATACCGTTCCGATAAGCTAAGCGGCGTCTTGCTAGTACCCTCAATCCCAGTTCTTTGGAACATTGAAAAGAGATAGATCTGTATGCGACTTATATGGATTTTGAATTTATCGAAGTAATAACGATTTAAGTAGTTCGTCTTTAAAAATCACGATTTTGAGACCCAGGTTACAGTAACCTACACGGCGAATTTTTGATCAACTACATTTTAAAACGTCTCATTGCTACGATTCCAGTGATGGCAATCGTAGCTCTGTTTGTCTTTTTCCTACTCCATCTAACTCCAGGCGATCCAGCTGCAGTAATCGCGGGAGATGATGCTGGTCCTGCAGAAATAGAGGGTGTTAGGCAAAAACTTGGCCTTGATCGACCAGTCTATGAACAGTTCGCCATCTATGTTTCAAACTTAGCAAAGGGGGATTTAGGGACGTCGATTTTTTCAAACATGCCTGTGCTTCAGCTTGTCAAACAACGGCTCGAACCAACCCTTGTACTTGCGGTCACAACGCTGACGCTGGCCGTACTGATCGCAATACCAATGGGCGTTATTGCAGCTTGGAAAGTTAGATCATGGATAGATCGATTCATCATGGGACTTTCAGTACTAGGATTTGCAGTACCCGTCTTCGTAGTGGGCTATGTTCTGATCTACATCTTTTCGATTGAACTACGATGGTTCCCAGTCCAAGGCTATAAACCTCTGGCAAATGGTGTTCTTGACACTCTACGTTCTGTCGCTCTTCCATCTTTAGCCTTGGCACTTGTATACACCGCTCTCATCGCCAGGATGACGCGAGCAAGCATGATTGAAGTTCTCTCTGAGGATTACATTCGGACTGCTAGGGCAAAAGGTGCTTCCCAATATGCTGTACTTATCAGACATGCGCTAAAAAATGCCGCGGTCCCAATCGTCACAGTTATTGGCCTAGGACTTACCCTCTTGATTTCAGGCGTCGTAATTACTGAAACAGTCTTCAACATTCCGGGTCTTGGACGGCTGACGGTTGACGCCATTCTTAAGCGTGATTATCCAATCATCCAAGGTCTGATCATTCTGTTTGCAGGTGTGAAGGTTCTGGTCAATTTATGCATCGATATTAGTTATGCATTTTTTGATCCACGAATTCGCTACGGTCAATGAAAGACTTTCGGCTAAGTGCATTCTCTCAACCCACTATTCTTGCGGGAAGCGTCATTATTTTGATATTCGTCTTAACAGCGTGTCTTGCTCCGTTGATAGCTGGAGACCCTCTAAGTTTCGACCCGCTAAATAGGCTAAAGAAACCTTCCGAATCATTTTTTTTCGGAACAGACCAACTTGGCCGAGACCTATACAGCCGAGTTGTTTATGGCACTCGGGTTTCATTGATTGTCGGCCTCAGCGTTGCTCTTATTGCCACATCGATTGGGCTCATTCTAGGAATCATTTGTGGATATCTCGAGAGAGTTGACGCGATAGTTATGCGGGTGATGGATGGAATGATGGCAATACCATCAATCTTACTCGCAATAGCACTTATCACATTGATGAAGGCTAGCTTACTGATTGTGATTGTAGCAATCGCAATTCCGGAGATTCCGCGCGTTGTTCGCCTCGTACGAAGCGTGGTTCTTGGCGTGAAGGCCCTCCCCTACATAGAGGCTGCAATAGCAAGCGGCACTAAGACTAAGCGTTTAATGATTCGTCACATTCTTCCGAGCACCATTCCACCGCTCATCGTGCAAGCAACTTATGTTTGCGCATCCGCAATTCTCACTGAAGCTGGTTTGTCCTTTTTAGGCGCCGGGACTCCGCCAGAAATACCGAGTTGGGGAAATCTGATTTCGGGCGGAAGAGCATTTTTCCAGATATCACCTTGGATTATTTTTTTCCCCGGACTCATGCTTGCCATCACAGTATTAGCAATCAATTTGATTGGGGACGGGATGAGAGACTCGCTCGATCCGCGGATCGCTAAGAGGATCTAGCAAGCAAGATGCAAATGCCATCGAATCACTATCGTTCACGACAATGAGCCTGCAACTGCCAGCCCCCATTTTGAGGATCGACGGACTCAGTACGGAGTTCTACACGCCGGGTGGAAATGTTTGCGCGGTTAACAAACTATCGATGCGCCTTCAGCAGAAAGAGACGCTTTGTCTCGTTGGTGAATCGGGTTGCGGAAAGAGCGTTACCGCTTTATCACTGATGCGTCTTATTCCCGAAAAGCAAGGTGCCATCACAAGCGGTAGCATTCACTTTGAGGATAAAGACCTTGCTGTTGAAAGCGAATCTACGATGCGTAGGATTCGTGGCAATAAGATTTCTATGATTTTTCAGGAACCCATGACATCGCTCAACCCTGTGATAACGATTGGCGATCAAATTAGCGAATCCCTAAGAATTCATCAAAAGCTGAGCTCTCGCCAAGCTACAAAAATTGCGACAGATATGCTGGCACTTGTAAGAATCGCGGATCCTGCAAGGCGAGCATTGGAGTATCCACACCAACTTTCGGGCGGAATGCGGCAGCGCGTCATGATCGCGATCGCACTTGCCTGCGAGCCGAGTGTCTTGATTGCTGATGAGCCAACGACAGCTTTAGACGTCACTATTCAAGCTCAAATACTAGAACTCATACTAGAACTCAAAGAGTCGGTAAAGACTTCTGTACTTCTTATCACCCATGACCTTGGCGTCGTTGCCGAAGTAGGACAGCGAATAGCGGTGATGTATGCTGGACGAAAGGTTGAGGAGGGCCCAGTAAACGATGTCTTTGATCAACCGTTTCACCCCTACACTCAAGGACTACTTGAATCCATTCCTCGCCGCGGCTCCTCAAGCAAGGTAGGACCGAGTCGAGGTCAATTACCGGAAATACCTGGTTTTGTCCCGTCGATTCGAGAAGCTTCAGTCGGGTGTGCCTTTGCCACACGATGTAAAAAAGCTAGCCCACAATGTGGTGTTGCAGCTCCTGAACTGGTGGCTCAAAGTGATGATCGAGCCGTTGCGTGCTGGCATCCGAATTTTGACTAGAGGCCAACCATGGCTGATCCAGTTATCGAAGTTAATAATCTAAAAAAGTATTTTCCAATCCAACGAAACTTCTTTACAAAGACAATGCTTGCAGTGCACGCGGTCGACAGCATCACCTTTTCAATTCGAGAGGGAGAAACCCTATGCCTTGTCGGCGAGTCAGGTTGTGGTAAGTCCACAGCCGCTAGAACGGTACTGCGCCTGCTTGAACCAACATCTGGAACTATTAAGCTAAAAGGGAAGGACATATCCACGCTCTCGCAGCAGCAACTTTGGCACCATCGCCAACATATGCAGATGGTGTTCCAGGATCCCTATGCATCTTTGAATCCGAGACTCACTGCAGAATCTATCATTTCGGAACCGCTTACAAACTACTTCAGAATACCTTCAGACAGACTCAGAGAACAGGTTAGAACGCTCTTAGAAAAAGTTGGTTTAAGGGCGGATTCGATCCAAAAGTTTCCACATGAATTTTCAGGTGGACAGCGACAGCGCTTGGGACTTGCAAGAGCCTTAGCTTTAAATCCTAGCCTAATTGTGGCTGACGAACCGGTCTCCGCGCTCGATGTTTCAGTGCAGGCACAAGTGATCAATCTTATGGTCAAGTTACAAGACGAGATGAAGCTTGCATATTTGTTCGTCTCTCACGACTTAGCAGTAGTCGAACACATCGGCCATCGAGTTGCTGTGATGTACTTAGGTCGAATAGTCGAGTTAGCGGCAACAGCGGATCTATTTAATTCACCGCTTCACCCATATTCGCAGGCCTTGCTCGATGCTGCACCTGAAGCGAAAGTTGGAGTAAAACGGGTGAGAAAAGTTCTACAGGGCGATGTACCAAGTCCAATCAACCGGCCCAATGGTTGCCACTTTCATACCCGTTGCCCCCATGCAATGCCTAAATGCCAAACAGATTCCCCGGCTTTGATTGCGGTCGACGACGATCGATGGGTTGCTTGTCATCTCGTGGCACATATTTGAATGAACGTTAGTCTAGTACCTACTCACTTGATCAAGTTCTGTCAGGACATTCTTACTAACTTGCTTCTCCATCGACCAGGTTAAAGGAATCATATTATGGCCTCATCTTCACCACGAATTGCAGTGCTTGGATTTTCAATCGAATGCAATCGATTCTCACCAGTAAGCACCTCGAGCGACTTTGGAAAACGTGGCGACATACGAGGCGATGAGATCGTGCGTCAAGCTCGTGAGGGGCCGTGCAGAATGACACCCGATCTCCCAGGTTTTTTTTCGGAAATGGATGCCTCTGGCGACTGGACTCCCGTTCCACTACGCCAAATGATTGCTCAGCCTGGAGGACCGGTTGAACAGAACTTCTTTGATGAATTTGTGCAAGAAATTGAAGAAAAACTTAAAGAGGCGTTGCCGGTGGACGGTGTCTACATTGTTTCGCATGGCGCTGCACTTACTACGAGTTCCGATGATCCAGATGGCGATTTGTTTGAACGCGTTCGCGCAATCGTCGGTCCCAGTATTCCCATCGTTGGAACATTCGATCTTCACGCAAATGTCTCTCTCAAAATGACCCAGAACCTGAACGGGTTTATAGGTTACCTTGAAAACCCACATACGGATATCCGAGAGCGAGGTATCGAGGCCGCAAAACACCTGAGGGAGTTTCTGGCTGGCTGCGAAGGTGTGGTTGAGCTAGAGAAACTACCTTTGGTTCCACCATCGATTTCTTTACTAACTTCCGAAGGTCCGTACGCAAAAATTATTCAGGAAGGGCAAAGACACGTAGTCGGTGACATTATGAATGTATCGGTGATGGCCGGCTTTGCATTCTCGGATTGCACGAAAAATGGCTTTTCTGTTGTTGTTACAGCAAGAAACGGTAACAGAGCCCGAGCTCGCGAGGTAGCGAACTTGCTCAGCAGTCGCACTTGGGCTATCCGCGAAGAATTTAACCGTCGCATGATGAGCGTTGAAGATGCCGTTAAACTTGCAGTTACTGCTGGTACTGACGAAGATACGCCACCAATCCTGCTCGCCGATGTTGCGGACAACCCTGGTGGCGGCGGCCGCGGGAACACCACATATTTACTCGAGGCACTCATTACCGCACGGGCAAGAGGTGTTGTCCTCGGAGTCTTTAATGACGCTTCCTTAGCGGATGAAGCTCATACTCATGGCCTTGGTGCGATATTTAGTGCATCGATTAATCGAGATGAAGCGAATGTTTTCTCGAAGAAACTAAAGCTGCAAGCCAAAGTTGTAGCGCTTTCAGACGGGGAGTTGACTGGTCGTAGAGGCGTCATACGTAACGTTAAAGTTTCACTTGGCAAGTCTGCTCTCCTCGATGTGGAGGGGATCAAGGTGGTTATTATCAGCAACAGGCAGCAATGTATGGATCCCGCACAACTGGAATTGTTTGGTATAGATCTTGCATCGGTACGCACACTGGTTGTGAAAAGTCGCGGGCACTTTCGAGCAGGTTTCGATGAGTTCTTTAGTTCGAACAGAATTTTTGAGGTTGACTGTCCGGGACTAACCTCACCTATGCTTGCAAACTTTCAATGGACACGCCTTCGCAGGCCTGTTTACCCCATCGATCTACACACGGTTTACCCGCAGGTTTAAACAACTCAATGTCTGCGCTTTCGTCTTGTTCCCTCAGGGATCCCTTCAAATTTTAAAGTCCAGGGTAACTAGCCATTTCTGGGTAGTTGAATAATGAAAATATTTGCAGCCACTATTGCCACTGAAACGAACACCTTTTCCCCGCTACCGACGAGCCTTGGGAGCTTTCGTGAAGCGGTATTTTACAGACCAGGTGAACATCCTAATGATGCACCCCGCATGTGTACTGCACCACTTTTCGTCGCCAGAAGTCGCGCAACGCGTGGTGACTTTGTCTTAATTGAGGGAAGTTGTTTTGCGGCAAGTCCAGCAGGCATAACCAGCAAACAAGCCTATGAGCAACTCCGAGAAGAAGTCCTTGCTCAGGTTAAGAACGCCCTACCACTTGATGGTGTATTGCTCGGCCTCCATGGCGCAATGGTCGCGCATGGCTATGATGACGTAGAAGGTGATCTGATAGCGCAAGTTCGCTCGATCGTTGGAGATGCTTGTGTCATTGGGGTCGAGCACGACCCGCATTGCCATATGACCATCAAACGCCTTCAACATTGTGATGTGATGATCTGTTACAAGGAGTTTCCTCATACTGATGTGGCTGACCGCGCCGAGGAATTGATAGACATTGTGATTCGTACGATCAATGGGGAAGTACAACCCGTTATGTCCATGTTTGACTGTCGACAGATCGGAAGCTACCCGACGACACTTCCTCTGATGCGGGCATTCGTTGAGAGGATGAAATCGTTTGAAGGCCGTGATGGTATTCTTTCCGTGTCTGCCATTCACTGCTTTCCTTATGGTGACGTTGAAGACCTCGGTAGCAGGTTGCTCGTTGTAGCGGACGGAAGTAAAGCCAAAGCCGATGCACTTGCTACGAAACTGGGCCTAGAACTCGTTGCTATGCGAGGTAAAACAACACCTGAATTTCTATCTGTACAAAACGGTGTCGACAAAGCAATTGCAATTCGTGAAGGCCCGGTTGTGATAGCAGACCCAGCAGATAACGCTGGGGGAGGTGCGCCAAGCGATAATACGAATCTACTACGCACACTTATAGAAAAGAAGGTGGTAAGCGCATGCATAGGACCCATTTGGGATCCAATTGCCGTGCGGTTGTGTTTTGATGCCGGTGTAGGTGCGAGGATACCCTTACGATTAGGGGGTAAGATCGGTCCAGATTCTGACACACCTATCGATGCAAGCGTTGAAGTTATAGCTACTATCGAAGATTGTTGGCAAAGTTTTGGTCCGACTCAGGTACCTCTTGGCGATTGTGTCTGCGTTCGTATCGATTCGATAGACATCATAATTATCACGAAACGAACCCAAGCGCTTGGACTCGAACTATTTCGAAATCTGGGTGTTGAACCCACTGAACGTCATCTCGTTTGCGTGAAATCAACCAATCACTTTATGGCAGCCTTTGGTCCGATAGCATCAGAAGTGATCTACGTCGACAGCAATGGCCCCCTTCGACGAGATTACCGATCTATTCCGTACAAGAAAGTTAGGCGGCCAATTTGGCCTTTGGACGATCACGTTGAGCCAAAACTTGTGTTCTAGATATAAGTTGTACCTCTGCATCAAACCTAGGTGAGGCCATGATGTCGACGCTATTATCCGGCGAAACTCTCGTACAAAAATCTGCAACCGAACTTCGAAGATTGATTGGCCGCAAGGAAATTTCTCCTGTAGAACTGCTCGAAGCTTGCCTGAATCGGATCGAAGCTACAAACCCGAGTGTCAATGCGCTTGCGGCCACTTGCTTCGACCGCGCGATGGCTGAAGCACGACTTGCAGAAACAGCCGTTCTTAGTGGCGAAACTTTGGGACTATTGCACGGGCTGCCCATAGGTGTGAAGGATTTACAAGATACTGCAGAAGTACGCACAACGCATGGTTCACCCCTTTTTCGTAACCATATTCCAGCTTATGACTCCGCCCAAGTCGCGCTTATTCGCAAACATGGTGCAATTGTTACAGCGAAGACTAATGTTCCAGAATTCGGTGCGGGCGCGAATACGAAAAACACTGTTTGGGGCGTTACTGGAAATCCATTCGACCCGGGCTTAATAGCTGGCGGATCCTCTGGTGGTTCTGCTGCTGCGCTTGCGTGTGACATGCTTCCACTGTGCACCGGCTCTGACACAGGTGGGTCTTTAAGAATTCCCGCATCATTTTGCGGCGTCGTCGGGTTTAGGCCATCTCCTGGAATCGTACCAATGGATCAGCGCCAATTGGGTTGGACCCCAATTTCCGTATTAGGCCCCATGGGACGCACAGTAGAAGACACTCGATTACTATTTGCCGCCCAAGTCGGATTTGATAAGCGCGATCCGTTATCACGTTCGATTGATAGACATACCTTACTGCAACCTGGTTCAATTGACCTGGCAGCGCTCAGGGTTGCATACACGACTGACTTTGGCTCAAGTCCAGTTCATAGTGAGGTAAAGACATTAATGCATGAACGGATCAGTTCAATGAGACGAAACTTCAGGAGTATCGATGAAGTAACGCTTAATCTCGGCGATGTAGATCGATGTTTTGATGTCATTCGTGCTCTAAATTTTGTCGCAAAGCATCAGTGCGCCTATCTTCAGAATCCCTTTTCACTTGGCGCCAATGTTAAAAGTAACTATGAAATGGGCGCATCAATGTCACTTGCTGACGTTGCTTGGGCACAGGATGAGCAGACAAAAATATTTAGACGATTTCAAGCCTTATTCGATGACTTTGATTTGATTATTACACCGACGGTACCTGTATCGCCTTTTCCTTGGAGGCAAGATTATCTAGAAGAGATTGAGGGCGTGCGTCTTAAGAATTACTATCACTGGTTGTCGCTTACGTATACCGTAACGTTGGTGACAAACCCCTCGATTTCTATTCCCTGTGGTGCTGACCAACGAGGTCTGCCCTTTGGATTGCAGCTCGTCGGTCCTTTTTACGCCGACCAATTTTTACTTGACGCTGCGCAAGCGCTTGAAGCGACTTTTCAAGTTACGCCTGAACTTGCCAGACCCAAGCCCGATACTAGCCACCTGAGCCAGTTCAGGGATGACCTTCGATCTATAGTGACCCACCCACCCGAAAAATGCCCTTAAATAATCAGATGTCATAAAATTTATATGATATTTAAGGTAGTAATACCGATCCATTTTCTATCAATTAAATATAATTATAAGTTACAATGATTCAGACTCCAGCATTTCAACTTCGAGCATGGAAAGCTAGCGACAGACCTCATTTTGCGGCGTTAAACGCGGACCCTTTAGTGATGAAATTCTTCCCGTCCACACTTTCAGCTCACGAGAGTGATGCTTTGGCCGAACGTATTGAAAACCACTTTCGTAGCCACGGATGGGGTTTTTGGGCTCTGGAGACTGCTGACAGCCCCTTTGTTGGCTTCGTCGGTTTGAGTCAATTGAGTTGGGATCCACCGTTTCAATGCCAAGTACCATGCGTTGAAATCGCTTGGCGGCTTGCCAGATCTCACTGGAGTAAGGGTCTTGCATACCAGGCCGCCTCTGCGGTTATCCACTACGGGTTTACCTATCTAAAACTTCTTCAAATTATATCTATAACCGCTATAATAAATAATCGATCGATACGTTTAATGAATCGTCTTTCCATGTTACGGGACGAGGAATGTTTTAACCACCCGAGGCTTGATTTATCACACCCGTTGTGCGCACACGCTATATTTCGTATCAATAACCCGGAATCACTGCGTCGCCCATCGTAGAGAAAGGTTAATTGGTAATTAGTGGTTGCTCATTAGAGGGGCTCTTAGCCTACAGCATCAATCAACCTTAGCCCCTGTAGTTAGATCACTCGCCAAGCCACCCAAAAAATAGCTGATCTTGATCATAGAACGGTCCTCGAAAGATTCGAGAACCGTTCTATCACCGGGGCTTGCAAACCGAGATAGCTATCGGCAAGGCCCGAAGTGCTCGTTGCAGATCCTGCGGCCACTTCGCCAAGCCGCCTATTTCGCCCTCTAAGGTGACGAAGATAACACTCTGGGGATTCGGGCAGCTGGCGCTTGGTCAAGATGCCACGAGACCAGGCGGTCGAACCCTACGCATCCTTCGATGTGAACCATTTGCTGCAGGACGACACCCTCGAGGCATGCCCG
>Ga0209358_10003269_pt1 | contig 12024 bp, 10 predicted proteins | sample LauGreFa1BDMLBSN_2_FD_187574 | JGI IMG/M metagenome (GOLD analysis project Ga0209358, IMG submission 187574) | Freshwater lake microbial communities from Lake Michigan, USA - Fa13.BD.MLB.SN (SPAdes) (version 2) | ecosystem: Environmental > Aquatic > Freshwater > Lake | place: Lake Michigan, USA...
TTTTTTTTCCACAACTATTTGATTTATTATTTTCTTTATTAAATGAATTACATCTATCTACACAATATATAGGACAATAATTATCTGTTTTACATTTTTCATCATCACATTTGTCTTTACATGGAAAACAATTTTTAGTTTTAATATCATAATATTCATTCTTAGGACATTTAATAATATTATTTGAAATTTCTATATCATCTTCAGTATAAAATAATACCTTATTTTTATTATATATTCTTATATCATTTGGATATATAGTTTTTAAATTATCTTCATAATTTTCATATTGAATAAAATCTATTTTAATTGCTAAATTATCTATAGTAGTAGTAGCATTTTTTTCCTTAATAAAAATATTAAAATCATTAATTTTATTTATAATATTTGTAAATAATTCATTTTTTCTATCAGTATTATAATCATTATGATTAACATTTGATAAAGTTTTATAAATATCACTATTTAAATTATTAATTAAATTATATTTATTATTAAAATATTCAATAGCCTTTTTTGTATTTAAAAGCAAATTTTTACTAAATTCACTTTCATTATTATAACATAAATTAATTGCTTTAAATAAAATATTAGAAAGTCTCATAGAATATTTACGAAAATTAATATCATTCTTATTATTATTATTTAAAATATCAATAAAAATATCTTTAAATTGATTTACATAATTAAATTTATCATTAATAATATCATCTATTGGTTTATTTTTTTCATTATTTATACTAAATTTACAAAATTCATAATATTTATTTGCTAAATAATATGTATGAAGTAAATTTATATTATTTAACATATCTGTTGATAACATTCCTCTAAATGTGATTAATTCACTATCATTTTCTATAAAATTTGGATTTCTATATGTTAAAACATTTATATGTCGTTTATAATCAACAATTGACATACTTGCTTCATCTAATATATTATTTCTAACAGAATCAACTATTTCAGTTTTAGCATCTTTTGTATATATATTTTCATCATTAGTATTTATTATTGATAATATATGATATATTCTTGATGTTATATCTGTATTTTTATCTATATTATTAATAATATTATCAATAAATGTAAAAATATATAAAATATTTAATGTATTATAATTATTACCTAATAAATTAATTAAAGCAAAAGGTGAAAAATCTAATTTATTCTCATAAATTCCATTATAAGCATCTGTTTTTGAAACACATAATTCTTCACCTTGTTCTGATTTATATGGCATAGAATTAATTCTACAAGGTTTATAACATTTTCTAACATCTAATTGTGAATATATACCACTATCTTTTAAATATTGATTATTAAAATGATAATTGGGAATGGTAATCCAATCAAACCATTTATTTTCACAATAAGCATTTCTTGGTTTAAATTCATAAAGTTCTTTAAAATTATCTGTATTTAATTTTAGTGAAATATTATTATTATCTTTATCTACAATATATTTAAATTTATTATCAAGATTTAAATTATTAATAACATCACAACTTTTATTTTTTTTATTAAAAGTAAAATATTTATTATTTGTAGAAATTACACAATTTACATGATATTCATCTCCTTTTAAATTTGATGGAACACATAAATCTTTTTTTGTTTTATCAAATTCATATATAAATTTATTATTTTGTGTATCATCTCTAAATTTAGAATTTAAATCTTTATTATCTTTTGTTAATTTATCCGTAAAAATAGTAACAGAATTTCCATCATATTTATCATCTTCTGTTTTAGAATATAAATTATTTAATGCTTTAAAAGAACAACTTTCTATTGGATATATAAATAAATCATTATCACAAGATTTTGCCATTTCCTTATTAAAATTATCTATTTATTTTTTTAATTAATTACTGGATATGTATATTTTTTTTCATATATATTATAATTATTCATATTTTTTATATTTTGTCTATTTTCATTAGTAAAATTATTAGATTTATTTTTAATACTATTCATTATATAAGTATTTGATATATTATCATCTAAATATGGTAATACATAATCAGATATTTGTATATGTGGAATATAAATTTCTTGATTTTTATCTGTTTTAATTTTTATATTTTTCATTTTATATTCATACATACCTGTTTGAGAATTTATTGTAGGTTCAATACGATATATATTTGATTTATATAAATCTTGAATATTTTTAGGTAATTTATAAAAATCTACATTTGGATTATTTGATAAATCAAAATCAAAATCTATATTTCCTGGTTTAAATATTGAATAAACTTTATTTGAATCATCTGTTTTAATATGATTAATATTATTAAATCTTCCATTATTATCTGTAATTTCTTCTCGTTTATATGTATCAATACCTTTACTTATAATATCATTTCCAAGTAATAAATTAGTTTTATTATACATATAATTAAAATTAAAACGATATTTTTCTGGAATAAATGCTATGAAAAAATCTGACATATATTTACCAATACTTAAATCTTCTGGTTTTATAAATAAATTTGTATTCATTTTATTAAATTTATCTTGATATGTATTATATGAATCTGTATTTGCCTTATTTGCTGATGGACTAAAAGCAAATATAAGTCCAAATATTATAACTAAAATAGTTATAACAAACATAATAAATTTTGGAATTACACCTTGACTTTTAAAAATATCTACAAAAATTCTAATAAACGCATATATAAATGATATTAAATTAACAATAATAAGTTGATATAATCCACTTATAATATTTGTAATAACATTTGAAATAATATTTAAATAAGAACTTAAAATTTTTGAATATTCACGCCAATTATCTTGTGATTGTTTATAATAAGCAAAATTATTTTTTTTATTTTCCATTTCGATAGTATCATTATGTTTATTTTTATTAAATTCAGAATCATATTCAATTAAAGCATCTTTTTTATTTCTATCATATTTATCTAATAGTTCAGTTTTTAAACCTTTATCATATCTATATTTAATATTATCTGGAATAAAATAACCATATTTATTAAAATTACCCCCTTTTAATTTAGTTTTTTTTTTCATAATTTTTCTATTTATATTTAATAAATGAATTTAAATTTAATTATAATTGTAATAACAATAATTATATTAATTTATATTTATTGTTATTTTATTTTTCCAACTTCTATACTAATTCTTCAAACTAATATAAATGATTTTAATTTCAATATTCTTACTACAAGACAACCAATAGTTATATCAAGTAAGATAAAAGAAAAAGAAAAATTAATAAATGCTTGGTTTAATTATAATATTATTAATTATAATTATCAACCTAATGTTAATATTTGGAATCATAATAAATTTAAATATTTATTTTTATATACAATAGATGATACTGAAATTATAATAAATAAAGCTTCTTATAATTCTAATCAACCTGATGAAAATGATAATATAATAGTTATTAAATTAGAAAAAAATCAATCATTAATAATACCATTTAAATGGAAATATTATATAAATGAAAGTGAAAAAATAGAGATTATAGGTATTCATGATTTAATTACTTTTTTCCTCTCCCTTTTTTTATCTTAATTTCTCCTTTTAAATCATTTTCATAATCTTCTAAAATTTCGATAGAATGATTATTCCATCCATTTTTTAATTTAATTAATTCTTCTTCCCAAATTTCAATTAGCGATTTATTTTTTAATATTTCAATTTCATTTTTCAATTTTTGAACTTCTTTTTCTAAAATTTCTTTTTTTTCAGTTGTTAATTGTGAAATAGGCATTTGAACTAAATAATTATAACTATTTTCATATTTATAATAATCAAGTTTTTCTAATTGTTCTTCAACATCTTTCATTTTCTTATTCATAATTAAAACTCTTCCTTCAATAACATCAATAATAAATCTAATTTTAGCGGATAATATAAGAAATTCATCTTCCATAGTTTTCAATAAATAATCAACTCGTTTTTTATAATAAATAATACGAACAGATGCCCATTCTTTTAAAATAGCTGAAATATTAGCATATTTTTTAATATTTCCTTTAGTTGTAAATAAATGAAGATTATTAATACTTAAATGTTTAGATGATATTAAATTAAATTCATTTAATAATATATCATCTTCGATTTTTCCAGCTAATTTTAATATAAATTTAACATTTTTTGATGTATAATGACTTTCAAAACTTTTTAAATTTGGATTATTTTTATTTATTAATTCTTCTAAAAATTCTTTATAATTATCTGTCCACATTCCAATAGGTAATTCACTTATTTCAATAGTTGTATCATTAATCCATTTATAAACTCCTTGTGAATTATATATTCCTTTATCATTTTTATAAATAGTTCCTTTAAATCCAAGATAATAAGGGATAAGTTCATTAAAATCTTTATTTAATATTAATTCATTAGCTTTAATAATATCTGTATCATTTAAAATAATTCCAATATTTTCTTTAATTTCTTCAATTAATCCTAAATAAATATTAATAATTTCATCTGGATTATATTGTGGAATATTTGTAGAATATCCTGTACCAATACCAATAGCACCATTTACTAATATTACAGGAATAATAGGAACATAGAAATCAGGTTCAATTTTTAAACCATCTTCATCTAAATAATTTAATATCGCAAAATCTTCTTCTTTAAATAATAATTTAGTTAATTTAGATAATAGAGTATATATATATCTTGGAGAACTGGCATCTTGTCCTCCTTGAATTCTAGTTCCAAATTGTCCATTTGGAACAAGTAAATTAATATTATTAGTTCCTACAAATATTTGAGCCATTCCAATAATAGCTTCTTGAAGTGAATTTTCACCATGATGATATGCGGTAATTTCACTGACATTTCCTGCTAATTGTGCTACTTTAAGTTCATTATTATATAATTTTCTTTTAAAACAAGCATATAAAATCTTTCTTGTACTTTCTTTAAGTCCATCCATAATATTAGGGATTGAGCGTTCTAAATTTCTATTACTAAAATGAATTAAATCTTTATTAATAAATGTTTCATATGATATATTTTCATCTTTATAATCAAGAACATCATCTTTATTATAATTAGCTAACCAATTTTTTCTATCATCTGCTCTTTTTTTATTAAAAGCAAGATTAATATATTCATCAGAATTATCTGTATGTTTATAAGTAATTTTCTTCATATTTTTAAAATATTCTTTAGCTTCTTCATCGGTAGAAGTACCAAGTCCTTTATAATATTTAATTTTCCATTTATTTTCATCTATTGTTTTTTTCCAATTATCATAATCACTTAAATTATAAAATGATATAATCTCACGACTAGAATTATTTGTCGCTTTAATAATAGGTGTTAATAATGATGTCATAAATCCATCAAATTTATATAAAGAACTCCATAATGTTTCAAATACATTAAATAATAATCCTTTAATATGACTTCCATCATGATCTTGGTCTGTCATAATCATAATTTTTCCATAACGAAGACTATCAATACCTTTAGAATAATCTTTATTTTGTTCTAATCCAAGAATTTTCTTTAAATTAGTAATTTCCATATTTTCACTAATCTTTTGTAAACTAACATCTTTAACATTCATTATTTTACCACGAAGTGGAAATACACCATAATAATCTCGTCCAATTACACTTAATCCAGCAATTGCTGTTGTTTTTGCTGAATCTCCTTCTGTAAGAATTAATGTACATTTATTACTATCTTTAGTTCCAGCTAAATTAGCATCATCTAATTTAGGAATAATAATTTTACTTACTTTTTTTCCATCTGTTTTAGATAATTTTTTCTGTTCTGTTATATCATTAGCACTTAATGCCATTTCAATAATACCAGATTTATATAATTTATCGTAAAATTTATCAGATAAATCACATTTTGATCCAAATTTAGTATAAGGAGTTGTTAATGTTTCTTTTGATTGTGAATCAAATGATGGATTTTCAATTGTTGATTTCACAAATATAAATAAATTATCTCTAATAAATGAAGGTTTTAATGTTTTTTTCTTCTTAGCTAATGTCATATCCGTCAATTTCTTAATAATCGCATCTGTTATATAACTAATATGACGACCTCCACGAATTGTATTAATACCATTTACAAATGACATATGTTCATAATTACCAGAATTATTCACAGCTACTATTATTTCCCATCTATCATTTGGACTCTCATAAAATCTCGGTTGTATTGTCTTTGTATCTAAATATAAATCTACATATTTCTCAAAATCTTTTACAGGAATCTTATTATCATTCAAATGAACAGCAACTGATGTATCTGTACATGCTGATACATCATATACTCTCCTCTTAAATAAATCAAATATATCATCTGTCATTTCCTTAAGTCCAAATTTTTCATAATCTGGAAGAAAGGTAATTTTAGTATAAGGTTTTTTAACACATGATTTAATTTCAGGTATCCCTTTAATAGTTAAATTATCTTTAAATGTTTGTTTATAAATCTTTTTTCTAATATAATCAATAGTTTCAATTGTAAATTCTTTAGAAAAGATATTTGTTAATTTAATACCTAATCCATTCATACCACCAATTGTTCTTACTTCATCATCATTATAATTAGATGATGTTAATAATTCTCCAAATATAAGTTCTGGTATATATATATCATATTCACTATGTTTTACTATTTCAATACCATCACCATCATTAATAATTTCAATTATACCTGTTGCTTTATTAATATAAACCTTAATATTTTTAACAATATTAATAGTTAAATCACCTTTAGCAACATTTTCACGAGTTCTTACTGAATGATCAATCGCATTTACAAGAGCTTCATCAAATATCTTAAATAATCCAGGAATATATGATATCTGTTTTCTAATAATTTTATTTGAATTATCTACTATATATGTATCTATTGGTGTTGGTTCAATAGTCCCAATATACATAGCAGGTCTTTCATAAATATGAGTGCGTAATTCATGTTTCTTGTATTTATTATCAACAGACATTTATTTATTATTATAACAATGGTCTTTAAATTAAATTCATTTTTTTGAAAGAAATAGAAAAAATGATTTTTTAAATTCTTTATAATTTAAAAATGAATATAAATTTTGAAATTTATAATAAATCAATTATTGATTTTAAATTTAATCAAAATAATCTTATTTTACATACTGATAATTATTCAATTATATTTAATGATTATATAATAATAATAGATGATTTAAACGATTTATTAAATCAAACTATTTTAAATATTAAAAAAATTGATATTCCTAATAATATTAAAATTAATAATATTTATAATGATGAAGAAATAATTTATATAAAATGTTATGAATTAATATTTAAAAATTCTATTAAAACTTTTAAAATGATAAAAATTTCTAATAATCCTTCAAAATTATTTGCTAAAATAATTAAAAATTGATTTTTATTTTATTATTTATTTAAAAAACATGAAAATTAATTTTAATAAATTTAATCATTCTATTATTGGTATTGAAATGGATGATGATGAAAGTGATTATTTAAATTTATTAACTGATGGTGGTTAATAAATTTAAATTTGAAGCTGTTGGTGATTGTTGTTCAAGAAGTTTAATTAGTAAATATAATGAAGATTTTTCAGTTTTAATTGGTAAAGTAATTAAAAATATTAAAGAAATTAATTTACCTGATAATTTTGAAGAAGAAAATGATGATAAATATGGTGATTATACTACAACACATTTATATGAAATTAAATTTAAATATAATGAAGGTTCATTTATTTTTCAAATGAAAAATTATTCAAATGGTTATTATGATGGTTATTTAATAAGTTCAGTTGGTTATTAATTTTTTATTAATTAAAAATGATTATAATAATTGGATTACCTGGAAGTGGTAAAACTTATTTAATGAATCAATTTAATATGAAAATTTATGATGATTTTATTTCAAATTTCTTTAATGGTGAATTAATTGATGAATTAAATGAAAATAAAGATATATGTATAGCTGATCCTAGATTATGTGATAAAGAAATATTTCTAAAATATATGGAAGTAATTGAAGAAATAGTTGATAAATCACAAATATCTCTTATTTTATATAAAAATAATAAGGAACAATGTTTAATTAATAGTAAACATAGAAATAGAAAAAAAGTTGAAACTACAATTGAAAGATTAAGTAAAATTTATAATCCTTATGATGAAATTTATATGAAATATAAAAATGAAATTATTGATGTCTTTTATTAATATATTTAATAATAATTGATGATATTTCTTCTATTGATTTATCTTCAATATCTATACATATTATATTTTTTTTTTCATTTAATGCTTTATTATAAGATATTTCATGTAATTTATGTATTTCATTAAGATAATCAAGATTAATATTTATTTCATTTTCTCTACCTCTTAATAAAATTCTTTCAAGACATTTATTTGGAGATGAACGAAGATAAATATAATAACTTGAAGTCCAAAAACTATCAGTTTTATCATAAAATTCATTTATTATATTATTTTCTTCATTTGAAATAAAATTATTATCATAAAAAAATTTATTAAATGTATTACGAATAAAATATGGACTTCTTTCCATAATAATAACTGAATTATTATTTTTCTCTTGTATCCATGAACGATCTAACCATACTCTAATTTGAAAATTAAAATAATTTTTTTTATTATAATAAATATTATCTAAAAATGGTTTCCATTTATCAACAGGTTCTAAATCTATATTAATATTAAAATTATTATGAAGATAATTTAAAATAGTTGTTTTACCAGCACCAATATTTCCATCAATTGTAATAATAAACATTTCTATTATTTATAAAGCATTTATCATTTAAATACATTAAATATCTTATTCGTTTTAATAGTTTTCTTTATAAATGCTGATGTTATTTGCTTCTTATTTGCTTCTTTTAATTTCATCATAAGACAATTTAAATATCCTTCTATTATTGATACTAATCTATTTATAATTGCTGATGAAGCTTTTAATTTATAATAATTTAGTATATCTTTAATAACTGCTATAAATGGACTTTTTTCTTTTCCTCCACCAATTTGTGTTCTTGCTATTCCTTGATTAAAATCAACTCCTAATATATCATTTGTATTATTAGTAGCATTATAACGTCCTGAATTAGCTCCATAAAATTCCATTGGCATTACAATAGAACCACCACCTCCTTTCATTGATGAATTATTACAATTTTCTTTAATATAAGATGAAACAATATCAATAGTATTATTATTAATTGATTGACAATCATTAATAAATGAAATTATAGCTGAAATAGATATTATATTAAATACTATATTTTCAACATATATACATAAACATTTAGCAGTTCCTGCTGATTTTAAATCTAAATCATATTTTTTACTTAAATTTGAAACATATAAAGATAATTTTGTATTATTCATATCTTTTCTATAAATTAAGAAAGAAAAGAAATGAATGACCCATTATCATCTATTTTAAATGGTAGAATTAATTTATATGATAGAAATTCTACAACATCTAAATTTTATAATAATGAAAATAATAATGAAAATAATATAGCAACAATAAATCGTTCATATTCTGGTAATTGTGTATCTGAACTCTTTTTTTCAAAAGAAAATATTGATATAATTCAAGAAGGTATTATTAAATCTGTTTATTTGAGAAGTAATGGTGAATATAAAATAGGAAGACAAAGTTCTCAAGAATTAACTATTATAATGAGATCTATTTATTTTCAAAATTCTAAAAATCTTAATTTTGATATTATGGAACAAATAAGAGAATTAAATAAATTAGTAATTGATTGGTGTGTTGATGAAATTATTAAAAATATTAAACAATATATTGGTTATAAAAAATCTGTAAGCACATTACCTTTACCTTTAGAACATGCTGTTTTACCATCACAAAAAGGGACAAATATTCTTGAAATAAAATCATTTATATAATATAGAACTAAAAATGGGAAATATCTTTGGAAGTAAATCAACAAGTTGTAGTAATGGTGATAGTTCAACTACTAATTTAATTCCTAATGAATATGATAGAGCTGTTTTTGCTGAAAGGTCTGATAAGGTTCATAGAGGAACTATTGCTGTAGCTGTTGTTTATGCTTTTATAGCATTAGTAATATTATTAGGTAGTTATTTATTTGATAGTTTTAAATTTGTAATGTTTACTCGTTTCTTTGTATTTACATTTGTATTTATATTGGGAACTATATTATTAATAGCTTATTTAATGTATAGTGTTCTTAATTATAAACCAATTAAATTAAATAAAATGAATAATTATGATAATTTAAGTTGTCCTGATTATTGGACATTACAACAAATACCAATAACAGCTGGAAATGAAAATGAATATTATCAAGCTTTTGATAGTAATAATTTTAATACTAATTTATTTAATTATAAATGTGTATTAAATGATAAAATATTTAATAAATTAGCCATTCAAAGAGCATCAAATAATTTAGGTTATTATGATTTTTTATATATGACTAATTCTTCTCCAAGTTTAAATAATTTGCCTACTACATCATACTCACTAACAGAACATACTAATAAACAAAGTAGAGATAATATATTATTCGCAAATTTAAATGATGGTAATAATACTAATACAAGTAATTTTTATAAAAAAATGGCTGGTAATGTTGTTGATACTAGTAATATAATTAGATATGAAATGGCAAAAAATGCCTTAATTATGAATAATTATGAAATAAAACCTAATAATCCTCCTAATGATACATATACAATATTTAAACCAATATTAGCCAATAACGAAATATTAGAAAAAGTTAATACTGATATTTATAAAATTAATAAAATTGAATTTAATACTGATGCTTATGAAGGAAAATCAGCAACAGATAGCAGTACTAATATTGGTAGTAAATATATTAAATTATATAAAAATGGGTTAATTGAATCTAGTCCAGATAATATTACTTGGACTCCTATTAAAACATTGCCATTAAGATGTGATAATTTTTATCCACTATTATTAAGTTCAAAAGATAATGAATTAGCAACAAATAATTTAAAACTTGATAATAATGTTTTAAGATGTGCTTATTCTAAAATGTGTAAAGTTCCATGGAGTGATATGAATTGTGATAAATATGATGATTTGTGATGATTTGATTTAAGGCTTTAAGTATTTTTGATAATTAATAATGAATAGATTAAAATTGATAAAAGGGGATTTATTGATAGCTACTAATCGTGGATTTATAAAAATGAGTGAAATAAAGAAGGAAGATTTAATAATAGTAGTTGATGGTGATAAATATTATTATGATAATATAGATGATATAGAGAAAATTTATAAGAAGAAATATAAATTGAATAAGATTTCATTTGTAAATAATTTTGAAAATTATTATATGAATGATAATATTCAAATAAAATCAATTAAGAATTTGCCATTAAATTTAGAAACTCCAGAAATTCCTGATTATTTAATTGATAATTATTTAAGATGTATGGAACATTCATCAATATCATCATTATCATCATTTGATTTTATTGGATTTCCTTTAAATCTTAATTTAAATATAAAAGTAGATAGTGATATAAATAAATATAAATATTTAGGAATATTATTTTATTTAAAAATTAATAATAAAATAATTGAGGATATTAAGGAAAATAAAGAAATTTATGATTTTATGATTAATTATAATGATAAATCAGTAGAAATATCAGAAATAACACTTGAAAATATTTTCCTATGGAATAAAGATGATTTATTAGCATTTACAGAGGGATTAATATCAATACATAATGAAATTAATATAAAAATAGTAGATATTAATAATTTTTTAATAATTAAATATGCTTTTATATTAAATGGATTAATATGTAATAGTTATTTTAAGGATGGTATAATAACAATAAAACTACCGATGAAATGGAAAACAGATAAGAAATTATTAAGTAATACTTATTTTATAAGTAATAATTGGATATGGAATAAAATAAGAAATATAAAGAAGATTGATTATAATGGTTATTTATAT
>Ga0209358_10003270_pt1 | contig 12021 bp, 10 predicted proteins | sample LauGreFa1BDMLBSN_2_FD_187574 | JGI IMG/M metagenome (GOLD analysis project Ga0209358, IMG submission 187574) | Freshwater lake microbial communities from Lake Michigan, USA - Fa13.BD.MLB.SN (SPAdes) (version 2) | ecosystem: Environmental > Aquatic > Freshwater > Lake | place: Lake Michigan, USA...
ACCACTAAAAATGCCGATGATTATGAGAGCAGCGGATTGGCCTTTCAAAATCCAAGTAAAACCAAATGGGTGGATATGGGTTTTAGGATTATGTATGATCATCCCTATAAACATTTTTTATTGTCTGCTAGTTTGATTGGGAAGCGTTCGTTTAATTATAATTTTTCTCAACCAGCAACGGCTTCGGGATTTGGTTTTGAAAATCCCAATGATGTAGATAGTTTTTTATTAAAAATTGGCATTCGCTATTTATAGTTTTTAAAGTATTTATGTTTTTATTTCCATTTGCTTATTTAGTTTCCTTTTTTTATGCAGTCACTCAAATGTTTAAAAAGCAAATCGAAGGCTTTTTAATATTTGTTATTGTTGGTCTGCCTATCTATATCAATGCCATGTCGGTTAGCTTTATGTATGGGTTTAGCAGGTGGATACCCTTATTGCAATCATTTAAGGAGCTTGCAGTTTTAGGTGCTTGTTTATTAGTGGCAACACAATTAAAGGAAAAACCAGTATTGCATGTTATTGACAAATTAATCATTGGTTTTTTTGTATATACTTTATTGTATGTGATTGTTCCTATAGGTTCCTATACTATTATGGCCAAATTGATGGCTTTAAAAAACCTATCCTTTTTTTGTTTGTTGTACTTTATAGGTAGGTTTTGTGATAAGGACCAGGTAAATATCAATAAACTATTTTCATTTATTGTTATCGTCCTACTTGTAGCCACGATTGTTGTTTTTGGGGAGCGCATATTAAATCAGCACTTGCATAGTTTTACTGGGTTTAGTGATTATAATTTTTATTTTTTTAATACCGACGCTTCAGGTAATTACGGCTTGTTATGGACTTTTGAAACAGAATCCACCGCCAAACGATTTGGAAGTATTTTTTCAAATCCTTTGGAATTTGCATCTGCGATTGTTTTATGCTTAGCCATTATTCTGGCTTTAATAAGTTCAAAAAACAATACCGATATAACTACACCCATACAAAGCAAGGCTAGTACATTAGAAACGATGGGTTTAATCGCAAGTTTTATATGTATCGTGCTGGCGTTATCAAGGGCAGCTTTCATTAGCTATTTCTTAGTCATCTATATTTATGGTTGGATTATAAACAATAAAAAAATTGTTCATTTTTTTCATATCGGAGCTGCAATCATCGTGCTATATGTATTTTATATTTTAGAAGGGGACTTGTATGATTTTATTTTAAATACCATTACTTTCCAAAATGAGTCAAGTTTAGGGCATGTATTAGAATGGTTGGATGGCATCAACGCCATGGCTTCACAACCCTGGGGTTTGGGCTTGGGAGAATCGGGGAGGGTATCCATGACCAATAAAAATAATACAGGCGGCGAAAATCAGTTTATCATTATTGGGGTACAGGTAGGTGTATTGGCTATGGCATTATATATCTATATCTATTTTAAATTAATTAAAACAGGCTTACAACAATTAAAAATCACTGCTGGCAAGGAATGGAAAATAATGTTGGCCATTGTACTCATCAAAATTGGCATGTTTGTTCCCATGTTTACTTCCTATATTGATTCTTATATTTACTTAAGTTATTTTTCCTGGTTTTTATCAGGCTATATGATCAACCATATTCAAAATAGGCAATTGATCACCGAATGAGTAAGGAAATAATAAAAGTAGCAGTGGATGTGCGCGATTTACAAATTTCAGCATCAGGAGCACGTAGTTATTTGGAAAGCGTAATCATTGAATTTAAAAAGGAACATCCTGGTTTTGCCTTCTATTTTTTAGATGCTACAACAAAGGCATATACGGGTAATCACTTTTTGTTAAAACTTAAAGAACAACTCAGTTATTTTTGGTGGAAACAATTCGTATTGCCTTATCAAGCCAAACAGTTGGGTTGTCGCGTTTTATTTTGTTCCGATTTTATGGTGCCTTATTTTTCATTGGGGATTAAGAGCATCCCTGTATTCCACGACGCTTTTTTTTGGGAATATCCAGAACATTATAATAAGTATTGGTTGCTATTTTTTAGAAATTTAGGATTAGCCGCAGCAAAAAAATCAGCATTTGTAGTTGCGCCTACACAATACGCCTCCAATCAATTAGCCAAGTATACCGGCATTAACCCCAATAAAATACAAGTAATAGGGGAAGCCCCAAAAACTATTGCGACTTCAATAAGCGAAAATGAAACAAGTGAGATGGTAAAGCAAATTTTAAATTTGGATTATATTTTACATGTTGGCACTTTGGAAAAAAGAAAAAATCTAGTAGCGCTCATCCAAACTTTTAAAATAGTTAGAGAAAATGGATTCCCGAATTTAAAATTAGTATTGGTGGGTAAAGCCTCCAACAAAATAACCTTAGACGATAGTAGTGCAATTAAGGAGGCAATCATGCAGCAACAATTAACCAATGATGTAATATTAACTGATTACCTCTTTGATGCGGAGGTGCAGCAACTATACCAAAAAGCCAAGTTGTATGTATTTCCTTCAATCAATGAAGGGTTTGGTATTCCTGTATTAGAAGCATTTAAATATCAAGTGCCTGTAGTAATTGCAAACAATACTTGTTTGCCCGAGGTAGCAGGACAGGGGGCAAAAAGTTTTAATCCGTTTTCTGTAAAGGAAATGGCTAATGCAATAAGCACCCTATTAAAGGACGAAGCTCTGCGCCAAACTTATATTGAAAAAGGTAACGAGCAGTTACAAAATTTTTCTTGGGAAAAAACAGCGGGGTCATTAATGCAATTATTTAAAAAGCAGTAGCGGTTTCATAAGTATGTTTAAGTTATTAGTCAATCATCATAAAAAAAATTCCTTTGTCAATCAATTTCGACAAAAGCGCTTTGAGTTATTAAAAAATGGCATTGAAAAATTAATACAAAAGGATCATTTTAAAATTTTAGATATTGGTGGAGATATTCAATATTGGAAAAATATTGGATGGCAGCATCCGGCTTGTAAAATTCATTTATTGAATTTATATGAAAGTAAAGTTCCTGAAAATGAAACCCATCAATTTAGCAGCAGTGTAGGAAATGGATTATCCTTGGAATATAAAAAAGGGGAGGTGGATTTGATTTTTTCAAATTCGGTGATTGAGCATGTGGGTAGTTATGCAAATCAGCAAATATTTGCAGGTGAAGTAAGAAGGGTGTCGGATAAATATATTGTACAAACGCCTTCTATCTGGTTTCCACTGGAGCCGCATAGTTTAATACCCTTATTCCAATTTTTGCCACATCCAATTAGGGCGTTATTGATCATGACCTTTAATATTAACTATTTCCCCAAGGCCAAAACGTATAAAGCAGCTATTATAGTTTCACACTCCACTTTAATGTTTACGCATAAACGCTTTAAACAGCTTTTCCCAGAAGCAGAAATTCAGGTGGAACGATTTTTAGGTATACCCAAATCGTATACGGCTATAAAATTATAATGCTACTTAATTTTTCGCAGCCAAATGGAAGCGGGCTGGTCTTTTTCTGACAAATTAGTCAATGTTTGTTGTGTCGCTTTAAAATGATTTGTTTTAAGATAGTTTAAGGAGTATATAATTTCAAAACTATCATTAAAATATAAAAAAGCTTCCAATAAGTATTGTTCGTTCCAAAGGCGAAGATCATTTTGTAACCAATCGGAACGGTAGTGTCTAGGTGAGAAAATATCGTGAATATGAATTATCACCCCTTTGTTCAATACGGGTAAAATTTCAAGGTATTCAAAAAGGACATCATTTTCGGGGCGGATAATGTGGGAGGAATCAATAAACAAAATATCATTTTCCTGTAATTGCTTAAAATAATCAACAGGGATATCCTCTACCTTTTCACGAATTAATTCAATGTTTTTAGTCGTATCCAACCAGTTTATTTCATAGGGCTCAATACATGTGAGTGAAGTAGCTAAGCCAGCATTATTATTTTTTTCAATAGCTAGCAAACATACCATGGTTGAAAAACCGGAACCTATTTCGATAATCTTTTTGGGTTGTAAATTACGCACCATTAAATAATACAAATCTGCATCGCCTGGGCCATATGCTGGATTGTTTAAATAAAATTCACCTTGGTTAGGGTCGCCCTCTTTTTTAAAGGTAAGTTCATCGGTAAATTTAAGTTGTGCTAATTCGGTTAATTGTTTTTCAAGATGAAAGTTCAAATGAAGATTCCGAATTTTTTTAGCATCAAAGTTTTTTGAATAAACAAATTGTGGATTGTAATAGTGATTTTGTAAAGGAAATATGCCGGTTGCTTTAAAAGCCTTTACTTGAAGTGGAAAATTGCTTACCCCATATTTTTTTATCAGTTTATAAACTGGTAAAAAAAGATAAGTCAAGGGCAAAAGCACTAGATCTAAAATTTGAATAAAAATATATTTTAACTTTTCTTTCATTATTTACTTAATGACACAATTTACTTCATATTCTATTACCTTAAAAGTATTTTTATAATAGCATGAAAAATCAATTAAACAATAGATTTCAAACCGGATGGAGCAATCAAAATAAAATGATTACCTACTACTATCTATTTTTCTTTTTTCTCCGAGGTTTATTGATGCGGCTTAGAATAAAAACAGCTAAGGGTTTATTATTGGTTGGTAAAAAAGTACGCATTTTTTATCCTAACAATCTACAGGTTGGCTATAATACTATTATTGAGGATGGTGCCGAAATTAATTGTTTGTCCCTACAAGGAATCAAATTAGGTAATAGAGTTACTATTGGTAAATATGCGATCATAAGGCCATCCAATATTTATGGAGGTCCTATTGGTGAGGGTTTAACAATGGGTGACAATTCAAATATTGGCCCTTACAATTACATAGGCTGCTCAGGTAAAATTACCATTGGTAACAATGTAATGTTAGCACCAAGGGTAAGTATATATGCGGAAAATCATGTGTTTGATCATCCTGAAATTTTAATAAGGGATCAGGGCGTTGAAAAAAAAGAAGTAATCATTGAAGATGATTGTTGGATAGCGGCAAATAGTATCCTATTAGCAGGGGTAACTATTGGGAAGGGAAGTGTTGTAGCAGCAGGGTCGGTGGTGACCGAAAATGTGCCACCCTATAGTGTTGTGGCAGGTGTTCCAGCAAAATGGATTAAATCAAGAAAATAAATCGGGTATGAAATTATTGACTGCTTGTCCAATATGTAAAAGTGAACAGCTAGGTCCATATGCTATGAAGTATGCGCAAAATTTTCCACATGTGTCCAGGACCATTTGCAAAACATGCGAAATTGTTTTTGCGAATCCGGTGGCTAGTTATGAGGAGTTGAATGAATTTTATAAAAATTATTATGACAAAGGGAATTTTGGAGATTTGCAATACAAACAAAAAACTATACAGCAATTCAATATAATTCAAAGTAGTTCAAAGGGTGGTTTACTAAGCATTGATAAAAATATTAAATATTACACTGGCAATGGTCAGTTTTTGGATGTAGGTTTTGGCTTAGGGGTACACTTATATATCGCACAAAAATTGGGGTATAAAGTTTATGGTACAGAACTAGACAGTGATTGTATCAATTTTGTTACCCCATATTTACCCAATGCACAACTTTTCAGTGGTGATTTACTCTCGGCTAATTATGAAAATAATTATTTTAATTTAATTAATATTTGTCATGTTATTGAACATTTAATTGATCCAAACAGTTACCTAGCTGAATTAAACCGCATCGTAAAAACGCAAGGTGTAATTATAGTGAGTACGCCAAATATTGGTGCCATCGCCTATAAATTATACCGGGCATTTAACTTTATAAATTTCAGAGTGCCCTTGATTGTAGATGGTTTAGAACATACTGTTATTTTTAACAATGCAAATTTAAAAAAGGCAATACAGGCGCATGGCTTTGAAATTATACAACAGTATAATGAAAGTGTCAATGATAGCTTTAGAAATATTTGGAAAAGCAATTTGAGCCTCAGAAAAAAAATAGTTAGGTATTTACAAACCTTTGTGAAAGTGAATCAAGTGGTGATTGCAAAAAAATGTAAAAATATTTAGTTACATGCGCATTTTACTTTTACATAGTTCTTCGGATTTATATGGTGCAAGTAAAATATTTTTACAAACTGCACAAATACTAAAGGCGCAGGGGCATACCTGTCATGTAGTTGTATCGGCTAATGGGCCCTTAGTGGATAAATTAAAACAAGATAATATACCTGTAACTGTGATTAATCTGGGTATAATAAGAAGAAAATATTTCACCCCATTGGGTATACTCAATAGAATCAATAAATGGTCTAAAGCGAACGATCTTTTAAATAAATATATTCAACAAAACGGCATTGAATTAGTCTATGCAAACACTACTGCTGTTTTACTGGGTGCATATTTAGCACATAAAAATAAAATTAAACATGTTTGGCATGTACATGAAATTATAGAAAAGCCTAAATTTTTATTCCTTGCCATACAGTGGATCATGAAGCGTTATACTTCAAAAATTATTTGTGTTTCAAAAGCGGTTCAGAATCATTGGAGTAAAAATGCGCCATCCTTGCTTTCTAAAATGCAAGTAATTTATAATGGGATAGGGCCGGTTGAAAAATCAACAAAATCAAGTTTTAGAACACAATATCAAATCCCAAATGATGCCATTGTAATAGGTATGGCCGGGAGGGTCCATTATTGGAAGGGACAACAATATTTTTTACAAATCGCAGAACAATTATTAAAACCTAGTACAGATAGCAATCAGGCAAAACCACTCTATTTTATTATTACAGGAGATGCATTTCCGGGGTATGAATATTTAGTTGACGAAATGCAAAATTTTATCAAAAAGAATAATCTGGGAGGACGAATTTTTTATACCGGGTTTGAGGATAAGATGGATAAATTTTATTCTTCCATTGATTTACTCCTACTCCCCTCCCAATTACCCGACCCATTACCCACGGTAGTATTAGAAGCCATGCAGTATGGTATTCCAGTTGCTGCCACCGCACAAGGTGGGGCGCTCGAAATGATTGCAGAAAATGAAACGGGCATTTTCATCCCAATCAACAATGTTCAAGTTGCAGCCGATAAAATATTTGAATTAATACATAGTAATCATCGCAATAATATGCGGACGCAATCAATAGAAAGAGTAGAAAAGTATTTTAGTGCATCTTCCTTTGAGAATCAAATAACAACTATTTTTCATTCATGAGTCAAGCTCCTCTAAAAATTTCCATCATTGGTTCACGTGGCTATCCCTATGTATATAGTGGCTATGAAACATTGGTGAAAAATATAGGGGAGCGCATGGTAGCCAAAGGAGTGCAGGTGACTGTGTACTGCCATTCCTATTTATTTGATGAAAAACCCAAACAATTGAATGGGATACAGCTAAAATATATTCCAACCATCAAAAGTAAAAGCTTAAGCCAACCGATACATTCATTTTTAGCTTTTTGGCATGCCGCGTTTTCAAATGCAGATGTGGTGTTGGTATTAAATGTTTCCAATGGACCCTTTGGATTTATTACCAGATTATTTAAAAAGCCAACCTTAATCAATGTGGATGGATTGGAATGGATGCGCCCTAAATGGAAAGGGTTTGGTGCTATTTATTTTAAATGGGCAGCAAAAATGGCAGTTAAGTGGATGGACTTAATAGTTACGGATGCCATTGCCATGCAAACCATTTATAAAGAAGAGTTTAATGCGGAATCGGTGGTGATTACTTATGGGGCCGACAGCAATAAAGGGGCTTCGGAAGCTTTATTAAATAAATGGCAATTACAATCTCAGGATTATTATTTAATCGTTGGCAGAATGATACCCGATAACAATAGCGATATCATTATTGAAGGTTTTATAAATTCAAGTAGCACAAAAAAATTTGTGATCGTGGGTGATGTCCCTTATCAAGATGCGTATGCAACAAAAATAAAATCTTACCAGGATGACCGACTAGTTTTTACAGGATATATTACGAATAGTGATGAATTGGCAAGTTTATATAAATATTGTTTTGCATATATGCATGGCCATGAATTTGGAGGCACCAATCCCACTTTATTAAAAGCAATGGCTAATGGATGTGCAATAGGCGCCATTGATACTGTTTTTAGTAGGGAAGTTTTACAAAATGATACATTTGGTACCTATTTTAAAAAAGATATATATGCATTAAGCAACTGGTTCCAATGGGCTGAAGCAAATCCTGAAAAACTGACTGCTTTAAGATCAATGGTTTCCAATGGATTAAATGAGAAATATGATTGGGATTTGGTAACTGAATTATATCTTTACCATATCAATTCCTTGATCAATAAATAGTGAGCTGAATGAAATGGAATCATAAGTACTACAAAAAACTCCAAATAGGCATTGATTCGGTTAGTTTACTATTATCTTTATTATTAGCGGTATTTATTAAAAAAGGCGGTTTTGTTTTCCCCAAAACCTTTTATGATTTTTCTTTTATTTTTTTATTATTGGTCATTTGGTTTTTGGCAGCGAATGAATGTAGGTTGTATCGCAACAGAATTAACAAAAAATTTCCGGAGGAGATACTGTATAATGCCTATACTAATATTTTATTTTTAATTTTAGTAAGCTCCTTTTTGTTTTTAAGCAAATCAGTTTATGGTGATTATTTCAGATTCAGTCATTTCATTACCATTCATTTTTTTGTATCCATTGCTTTAAAATATTTTATTCGAAAGCAACAGCACTCTGCATTTGCCGAAGGGTTTGTTTATGATGCATTGGTTATTATAGGATATAATCCAACTTCGATTGAATTTAATAAAACAATTTCTGAAAATTTATACTACGGATATAAATGTATCGGGTTTATTGATGAAAATAATATAGAAGCGCCAGGCATGCCTTACTTAGGCAGGGTGCAGGATCTGGAAAATATATTTAAACAACAACATATTGACGAGGTGCTCATTTCCTTAGATCATCACGAACAAGCAGCTATCCGCAAGTGTATTGAGGTATGTGATCAGTACAATGTGCGTGTTCGTATCATGCCAAAGCTGGAAGATTTAACTTCCAAAACAGAGGAGATTGATACCATTGGATTGATCTCCGTTATTAATTTAAATATTTTACCATTGGATAAATGGGAGAATAAATTATTAAAAAACATTTTTGATGTTGTGTTTTCAATACTGTTTTTTGTCACGATTGGCTTTTGGTTGTTACCCATTATTTGGCTACTCGTTCGCATTACCTCAAAAGGTCCAGTGATATATAAGCAAGAAAGATGGGGGCTCAATAACAAGCCCATTATTTGTTATAAGTTTAGGACCATGTATATTAATGATGCGCAAGATTCCTTTGATCAAACTTCACGTCATGATCCAAGAATTACACCCCTAGGAAATATTTTACGCAAATTTAGCTTAGACGAATTACCTCAATTTTGGAATGTATTAAAAGGGGAAATGTCGGTGGTTGGGCCAAGGCCGCATCCAACCCCTATGAATATTGCTTCCATGGAAACAGTGAATAACTATTTAAAAAGGCATATTGTAAAGCCAGGCATTTCAGGATGGGCGCAAATTAATGGTTCCAGGGGCGAAGTGCGCACTCATCAGGAGATGGAACAGCGCGTTAATTTTGATTTATATTATATACATCGTTGGTCATTTACCTTGGACTTGCAAATCATATTGCAAACCATTATTAAAATGTTGCGTGATCAAGGTGCTTATTAAAACATACACATTGAATTCAGTTAAATTTTTCTTTACCATTTTGGTCTTTGCACTATTACTAAGTAGTAATCAAAGCAAAGCACAGGTATTTACCCATCAAAAAACAGTCGTCGAATTTTTAGAAAGAATGGCGCAGAAAGGTGCTATTGAATTTAATGATTTGATCAAACCAATCGATAGGCCTACTGTTTACAATTTATTAAATCAATTACAACAAAATAAAAATTTAAGTATAATTGAAAAGGAGGAGTTGGCATTTTATATAAGCTATTATAGTTTTGATAATTTAGAAAAAGCATATATCCCTAAAAGCTTAACGGTTTTTAAACAAATCAAAAAAAACTTATTTAACGAACCACATATCCTAAATTATAGTGATGACAATTTTAGATTAATGGTGGATCCGTTGGCTGAAATTGGTTTTCAAAGTGCGAAAAAAACAAGTCAGTTAATTAGCACAGGTTTTCAAATGATGGGCTATGCAGGAAAGCGCATTGGTTTTCAGTTAAGCGTTAGAGATGTGAATGAGACGGGGGCATTTGATTCCTTGAGAATAGATAACACCTTAATGGGTTTTAATCGCAAACAAACCACTAGTAAAAATTTATTATCCTATAGTCAGTTTAATGCGAATATGAGCTATCGGTTCAATAAGGGGATGATTACTGTGGGACAGGACCAACATGTATTGGGATATGGCAAAACAGGTAATTTAGTGATGTCCGCAAAAGCACCTTCTTATCCTTTTTATCGATTACAATATCATCCAACAAAGTGGTTGAGCGTTAATTATATGCATGCTTGGTTACAAAGTGGGGTGATGGATTCTATAAAAGCATATGGCACGGGGAATACGGTGTATGGTGGTAATAGAGAAACCTTTATTCCTAAATTTTATGCCATCCATTTTGTTGAAGTAAAGCCTATGAAAGGGTTAAGCCTTCATTTGGGAGAATCTATCATGTATACAGATATTATAGAGCCGGCTTATTTAATGCCTTTAACTTTTTTTAAGGCCTATGACAATAATAAATACAACGACAAAATTACCACGGGTGCCAATGGACAATTTTTCATGGGCATCAGTAGCCGAAATCAAATTCCTAATACGCACTTGTATGCGCAATTGTTTATTGATGAAATTAGGGTAAGTAATATTTTCAATGCCACTAAATCAAGAAATCAAATTGCTTATCAATTAGGCGCCAGTGTTACGGACATAGGCTTGCCTTATCTTACCTTAACCGCTGAACTTAATAAAGTGTATCCATTTGTGTATCGTAATTTTTTACCTGCACAAAATTATTCAAATAGTAATTTTCCTTTAGGTGATTGGATGGGTGCCAATGCGGATCGTATTGAATTGATAGCCAACTATCATCCAAGGGCCAGATTAAATGTAAGGGCCTATTATAGGCTGATGAAAAAAGGAGGCTTAGGCACGGTGGAGCAACAGTATTATTTAACGCCAACTCCTGTATATGGCTTTGATCCTCAATATAAAACAAGCAAAATTAGTTTGGAAACAAGCTATGAACTTTATAGTAATGTAAATATCCTATTTGGGTATAGCAAGTATCAAGTAACGCCCAATTTACAAAAATCAGTTACGAGCAATCAGGTGAATATTGGGCTTGTTTTCTCGCCTTATTAGTGTTTTGCACTTTATGGGGCAATTATCGTATTTTTATGCTTATAAGTTAATTTAAATGATGAAATTTTTAGGAAAATTTTTAGCTGTATTTGTGCTTATTTTAGTGGTTTTCACCTCAGCTAAAGCACAAAGTACCAGTGGCGGAAATGTAAATATGGGCAACGCCAGAATTAGCCAGTTTTCAGACCAGCAAATTATGCAATTATGGATGCAGGCATCGGCGAACGGAATGTCTGAAAATGATGCGATTAGTTTTTTAGTTAAAAAAGGTTTACGCCCTTCGGAGGTTGGACAGTTTAAAAAACGCTTATTATCCTTACAAGGTTCCAAAAACAGTTCCTTTGGTGCTGCAAATATGATAAAGGATACCTCAGGTTTTATGCGTGACAGCACTTGGGTATTAGAAGTGCCAGAAACCAAAAAATCAACCAATAAGTATGGGTATGACTTTTTTGCAAACCCAAACATCAAGTTTGAACCTAATTTACGTATTGCAACACCCAAAAATTATATACTCGGTCCTGATGATGAATTAGATATTACATTAACTGGTTTAAATGAAACTACGGTTAATGCTACGGTGAACATGGATGGCAATATTAAAATTGAATATGTAGGTTTGGTGAATGTGAGTGGCTTAACCATGGAAGATGCCAAGGCGCGCATATTTGGTAAAA
>Ga0209358_10003274_pt1 | contig 12013 bp, 15 predicted proteins | sample LauGreFa1BDMLBSN_2_FD_187574 | JGI IMG/M metagenome (GOLD analysis project Ga0209358, IMG submission 187574) | Freshwater lake microbial communities from Lake Michigan, USA - Fa13.BD.MLB.SN (SPAdes) (version 2) | ecosystem: Environmental > Aquatic > Freshwater > Lake | place: Lake Michigan, USA...
GGAGCGTGCGGGCCGTTTTTCATGCAGACCTTGGAGGGGAAACGATCCTGGTGGGTCGGCCGGGCTTCAAACCCGGTGGGCGGCGCCACGCGCCGCCGGGTGGGTTCGACTCCCATTCCCCTCCGCCAACCGCCTCATGACGGCCGCTTCCCATGAGTACTGTGCGCTTCGACGAGCTCGCCTTTCCAGCCGATCTGCACTACCTGATCGAGCATCAGGTCTGGGCACGGCTCGCACCCGACGGTACTGCCACCGTGGGCATCACCTCGCTCGGCATCGCACTTGCAGGCGAGATCTACATGTGTCGGGCCAAAGCGGCGGGCACGGCAATCGAGCAGGGGAAGTCGGTCGCGGTGGTCGAGCTCGCCAAATCCATCGTGTCGGTGAAGTCGCCTCTTTCGGGTACGGTCGTCGAGACCAATCCCCGCCTGCCCGAGTCCCCCGAGATCGTGCATGCCGATCCCTATGGCGAGGGCTGGATCGCGCGGATCCGGCCGGAGGCGCTCGACCACGAGCGGCTGGCATTGCTGCACGGCGAGGGGGTGAGGGCCGCCATGGCAGACCACGCGCGCCTCTACCGGATCGACTGACCGTGACGCAGGCAAGCGGCTTCATCGACCATCAGGTTGCCGGCGTGGCGATCCTGCTCTGGGCAACCGACCCGCGCTCGCCCGAGCGACTGGCCACGCCGTTCTTTCATGCCGCCGCCGCCGCCGCGATGGACATTCCGGTAGAAATGTTCTTCAGCGCAGCCAGCGTGCAGCTGCTTGCCCCGGGCGCCGCCGCAGCACTCCGGCCGAACCCCCAGCATCCCAAGACCGTGCTCGACTCCATTCGCGAAGCAACACAGCTGGGCGCAAGACTTTTTGCCTGCAGCGATGCGCTGGCCGCGCACGGCCTCGCCTCCACTGTGCTCATCCCGGAATGCGGGGGCCGCGGTGGGGCAGTGCAATTCATGGCCCGCGCCGCCGATCAGCGCTGGCGCGCGCTGGTATTCTGAGCAATTGCGGACGACCGAGCAGCCATGCCCGATTCCTCATCCAACGATCGCCTGCAGCTGCTCGTCACCCGACACTCGCTCGGTATCAAGCATCTGTCCGAGCCTGGCCCGGACGACCTCGCGCTCGCGCAAATGGCTGCGGCAGCGCTGAAGGCACCCGACCATGCCGAACTGGTGCCCTTTCGATTCAGCGTGATCCGCGGTGCGGCACGCGAGCGACTGGCTTCGCTCTTCGCACAGGCGGCGCGCGAGGCCGGCAAAGACGAGGCCGGCGCGCAGCTCGATGCCGAGCGCGCGCGCCGCGCACCGGTCAGTGTGGCGCTCACCGCGCGTATCGACCTCGGCCACCCACTGGTGCCGGCACACGAGCAATGGATCGCGGTGGGCGGCGCCTTGACCAATTTCCTCAACGCCGCCCATGCGCTGGGCTACGCCGGCAAGATGCTGTCCGGTGCCAAGGTTCGCGATCCCCTCCTCGCACGCGCCTTCTGCGCCCCAGGCGAAACCCTGGTTGGCTGGATCGCGCTCGGCACCGCCACCCGCCCGCCTTCCAGCCGCGCGCCCAAGGCGCTCGCCCACGATGTCTGGTCCGATTGGCTGGGCGCGTGAGCGCCGTGCCCCCGGGAAGCGGACCCGCGCTGCTCGCGCTGCTGTTCAATGCCACGATCTGGGGCCTGTCGTGGTGGCCGCTGCGCTATCTCGCGGAGCGGGGTCTGCATGGGCTCTGGGCCACCGCCATTGTCTTTCTGATCGGTAGCGTCGGCATCGCACTGCTGTGGCGAAGCGCCCTCGCACGGCTTCTGTCCGACCGCCGACTGTGGGTACTTGCGCTGGCGGCAGGGCTTACCAACGCTTGCTTTAATTGGGGAATGACGGCGGGGGAAGTGCTTCGCGTGGTGCTTCTTTTTTACCTCATGCCGGTCTGGACCATGCTGCTTGCCCGCTGGCTGCTCGCCGAGCCGATTACTGCTGGGGCGGCGGTTCGCGCGCTGGTCGCGATCGCAGGCGCCGCCGTCGTGCTGTGGGAGCCCGGCACCGGGCTGCCCTGGCCCACATCGCTCGGTGACTGGCTGGGCGTGGCGGGTGGCGCCGCATTTGCCTGGCTGAATGTGCAGCTGCGCGGCCTGGGCGAGGCGCCGGCCACCGCGCGGGCGCTGGCCATGAGCGTGGGCTCGGCACTGGTGCCCGCCGGGGTGGGCGTCGCGCTGATGGCCGTCGGCATGATCAGCGCCCCGCCTGTCAACGACTTCGCGTGGCTGCCCGGTTCGGTGGTCCTCGCGGTGATCCTGCTGGTCGCCAATGCAGCGCTGCAGTTTGGCGCGCCCCGGCTTCCCACCCGCGTCACCGCGATCGTGATGCTTACCGAGGTCCCGGTCGCCGCGCTGTCGAGCGTACTGATCGCAGGCGAGACACTGCGCCCCCATGTGCTCGCAGGCGGGGCGCTGATTGTGTTGGCAAGCCTCGCGGCGGCGCTTTCGCTTCGGCCGCGCAAAGCAAGACAGCCTGACTAGCGCTCGCCCAGAAGGCGCCGCAGATCGGCCTCGATCGCCTCGGCCTGTGCGCCATGGCGGATCATGAGTCGCACGCGCGAGCGCCGGTCAAAGACATAACTGCCCGCGCTGTGGTCAACCGTGTAGCTGCCGGGCGTCTTGCCGGGCACTTTCTGATAGACCACCCGGAAAGCCCGCGCCGTGCGCGCGGTGGCATCGGCATCGCCCCACAAGCCGATGAACTCGGGATGGAAGGCGGGAACATAGTGCGACAACAGCTCCTGCGTGTCGCGTTCGGGGTCAACGGTGATGAACGCGACCCGCACCTGCTCGGCAAGCGGCCCCAGGCGCCGCATGACCTCGGCCATTTCCGCCATGGTCGTGGGGCAGACATCGGGACACTGGGTGTAGCCGAAAAACACCACGAGAAGCTTGCCGGAGAAATCTTCCAGCCGGGTTCGGCGCCCCCGATGATCGGTGAGATCGAATCCCTTCGCGAAGTCTGCGCCGGTGATGTCGATGCCACGGAATCCGGACTGCCGGCCGCAGCCACCCACTCCCGCGAGACCGAGACCGAGCGCAGGCCCCGCCAGCAAGCCCCGCGACAGCGAACCGGGCAGGGCGGCAACCCCCGTGCGCAACAGCGCCCTGCGCCTGCGCGACAGACACTTGGCGGGGACCGGCATCAGCGCAGGTAGTGATCGATCAGCAGCGCCCCAAAGAGCGCCGACAGATAGAAAATGGAGTAGCTGAAGGTCTTGCGGGCAAGCGCATCGGAGTAGTTGCGCCACAGCCGCCACGCATACCAGAGAAACACGCCGCCAAGCACCAATGCACTCAGCAGATAGAAAAGCCCGCTCATGCGGATCATGTAGGGCATGACCGACACCGCCACCAGCAGCACGGTGTAAAGCAGAACATTCAGGCGGGTGAATTCGGGGCCGTGTGTGACCGGCAGCATCGGAAGCCCCGAGCGCCGATAGTCTTCGATGCGGTAAAGCGCAAGCGCCCAGAAGTGGGGGGGCGTCCAGACGAAAATGATCAGGAACAGCACCAGCGCAGGCGCGGTCACCTCGTTGGCAACTGCAGCCCAGCCGAGCACCGGGGGCATGGCACCCGAGGCGCCACCGATCACGATGTTTTGCGGCGTGGCGGGCTTGAGGAGCACGGTGTAGATGACGGCATAACCGACAAAGGTGGCCATGGTGAGCCACATGGTGAGGGGGTTGACCGCCCAGTAGAGGAGCGCGGCACCCAGACCGCCGATCACGCCCGCGAAGATGATGGTGCCGGTGACGCCCACTTCGCCCCGGGCGAGCGGGCGGGCGCGGGTGCGCGCCATGCGCGCATCGATGCTGCGTTCGATCAGACAATTGAATGCAAACCCCGCGCCGGCCAAGAGCGAGATGCCGGCAAGCCCTGCGCCCAACAGGGTCCAGGGCAGGGGGCCATCGGTTGCGAGCAGCATGCCGATCAGCGCACAGAATGCAGCAAGCAGCACCACGCGCGGCTTGGTGAGCGCGAAATACTGCAGAGCGATGTATCGCCAGCTGGCAGGTGCGTTGCGGGTCAGTTGCATGGCAGGACGACCGAGGGGGGTGCGGTAGGCAAAGCCGGATGATCGGACCAATGAACCACTGGGCCTCGAGGCCTGGTCGCTCAGTGTGTCAACCGTGCTTGCGCAACCCGGAAGTTTAGCACCACGACCAGCGCGAGCAGCACGGCCGCGCCACCGGTATGGGCCACCGCGACCGCGATCGGGAGACTGAACCAGACATTGGAGAGCCCCAGCGAAAACTGAGTCGCGAGCATGAGCAGGAGCGCGAGCCCGAAACCCCGGGTCCCAGGCACCTTCATCACGCGCCAGGCGAGAAAGCCAAGCCAGGCGGAGACACAGATCGCGCCCAGCCGATGCATGAGGTGAATCGCGGTAAGCGCCTGCGCGGGCAGGAACTCGCCGTCGTCGGTGCGGCCGAGCTCTCTGAACACATGGAACGCGTCTTCAAAGTTCATGTCGGGCCACCACCGGCCCTGACACCTCGGCAGATCGGTACAGGCAAGTGCGGCGTAGTTGGTGCTGGTCCAGCCACCCAGCAGAATCTGCAATGCCACCAGCACCAGCGCCCCCTGCGCAAGGAGCCGCAGGCGCACAAGCGCCCGTTCATCCACCGCCGACCAGCGCGGCTGCTGGCGCTGCCAGAGCCAGATCAGCAGGGCGAAGGTGAGCATGCCGCCCGCGAGATGAAGCGTGACCACCGCGGGCTTCAACAGAAGCGTGACCGTCCACATGCCAAAGAGCCCCTGCATGATCACCACACCCACCAGAGCAATCGGCAGCACCGGTGACTGATCGAGCCGGCGACGCGCGCGCCAGCCCATCACGGCAATGGCGATGATCAGCAGGCCCAGACCCGAGGCGACATAGCGGTGGATCATTTCGCGCCACGCCTTGCCCATGGAGACCGGACCGTGCTCGCCACCCTGCTCGACCACCGCTCGGGCGATATCGGACTTGGCCTGAATGGGCGTGAGCTTGCCGTAGCAGCCCGGCCAGTCGGGGCAGCCGAGCCCGGCATCGGTGAGGCGCACCCACGCACCCAGCATGATGAGCGCAAGCGTGAGCACCGCGGTGAAACCGATCAGCCGACGATACGCAGGCGCGCGACCCGCGCCCGAGAGGGAAGCAGACGAAGCATTCATTCGATCATCCGATGCGTGATGCACGTAGCAGTTTGATGAGGTCCTTTTTCATCCGGCTGGGATCGGGCTGCGCGGGAAAACGCATCATCAGGTTGCCCATCGGGTCGATGATGAAAATATGGTCGGCGCTGCGGCCGCCCGTCGCCGGTTCAAAGCGGGTCAGCGAATCGGCGGCAATCCGGCGAACGATGAGCCCTTCATGCTGCGCGAGCAGCGCCGGGTCAGGGTCCCCCGGCTCGGTGAGCAGCCAGAGGCGCTCCACGCGCTCGCGTTCGCGACCGGTGGTGAGTCGGACCTGCCGGATGTTGTAGAGCGCAGTGCTGCAGGCGGCATCGCACGCGGGCGGGGCGGCTGCAACCAGCACCCACTTGCCGCGCAGGCTTGCAAGGGTGTCGGCCGCGCCATCAGGGCGCTGAATCACCGTATCGCCCACCGGGCGTTGCGGCTCGATCAGATCGGCATAATTGATCCGGCCCTCCGGCCGGATGACGTAGTAGGTGAAGTAGGACGCAAGCACTGGCGCTGCGCAGACCAGCAGCACCAGAATCAGCTTGAGCCGGCCACGGGAAACCGCGGGCGCCGGGGGCGATGAAGTCGTTGTCATGAGCGGGGGTGGCGCGAACGCCAGAAAAATATGAACCAGAGAACAGTCACCAGGACCGCCATCGAATACCACTGAAACGCGTAGGCGCGATGTTTGTCCACGCCCGCTCCGGGGCTGGGCCAGTCGCGCACCAGGGCCACCGCCTCAGGGGCGGGGCTTGCGGTTGGCGGCACCCCGGACGGCAGCGGCGCCTCGGCGGTCTGACGCAGCACGACAGGAAGCAGCGCAAGACCCGACCACTGGCTCACCGCCGAAATGCTCGCGTTCTGCCACAACCGGTCCTCGGGCCCCGGCGGTGCGGCCTTCATGAGTTCAAGCACCTGATCGAGGTCGCGCTGCGCGAGCGCCTCGATACGTACCGGCGTTGCAGGGGTCGCGAGCGCGGGCAGGCGGCCGCGTGCGGCGGGGTCCTGTGGCACCCAGCCCCGCAGCACCAGTACCGTTTCTGCCTGGCCCTCGAGGCGAAACGGCGTCAGCACATGAAAACCCGCCTGGCCACGGTAGCCGCGGTTGTCGATGAAGACCGAATACCGCTCGAGGAAGCGCCCGTCCGCAACCACGCGACGCCCGAGGAGCGCATCGGGCGCAGCGAGCGCGCGCGCATCGAGCGTGACTGGCGCCTGCGCAGCCGCCTGATCGCGTTCGGCCTGCATCGCGACCTTCTCCGCTGCGCGCCGCGTTTGCCAGTTGCCGAGCGAGACCGTGAGCGCCACCAGCAGAAACGCGGCAATCGAGGGCAGCAGGGCAATGCCCTTTACTTTCAGTCGCGGCAATTCCGTGCGCCTACAATTCCGGGTTCGATTGGCGGAGCCCTGTCTTGAAAATCATCATCGTGATCGCTTTCGTGCTGATCATCGCAAGCCTGGGGTCGGCCATGGTGTTCCTGATCCGGGACAAGGGCCGCACCCACAACACCGTCCGCGCACTGGCTCTGCGGGTCGGTTTCTCGGTGGCGCTGTTCGTCTTCATCCTGATCGCACACCAGCTTGGCTGGATTCAGAGCACCGGGGTGCCGGTCGGTCCGGCTCGATAGCGCATCGCGAGCCCTTCCCGAGTGCCTGAAGCAACCAGGGGCGCCGATGGCGCCCCTGATGTCGAGCACGCCCGTTTCCGGGCGGTGACGAACTGCTTACAGCCAGTAAACCACGACGTAGAGCCCCAGCCACACCACGTCAACGAAGTGCCAGTACCAGGCCGCCGCTTCGAATGCGAAGTGGTTCTCGGCAGTGAAGTGGCCCTTCAGCAGCCGGAACAGCACCGCCGCCAGCATGATGGCCCCCACCGTGACGTGGAAACCATGGAAGCCGGTGAGCATGAAGAAGGTGGAGCCGAACACGCCCGAAGTGAGCTTGAGGTTCAGATCCTGGTAGGCATGCATGTATTCATAGGCCTGGCAGGCGAGGAATACCGCCCCCAGTAGGATGGTGACGAACATCCAGAACACCACCGAGCCGCGCCGGCTTTCCTTCAGCGCGTGATGGGCGATCGTGAGTGTGACGCCGGACGCAAGCAGCAGCGCAGTGTTGATGGTGGGGATCGGCCAGGGGCCGATGGTCTGGAAGGTATCGATCACTCCGGCAGGCCCGAGATTGGGCCAGACCGCCTGGAAATCAGGCCAGAGAACCGACTTGTGATCAAGGTCGCCAAGCCAGGGCATGCTGATGGTTCGCGCGTAGTAGAGCGCACCGAAAAACGCTGCGAAAAACATGACCTCGGAGAAGATGAACCAGCCCATCGACCAGCGAAAGGCGGTGTCGACCCGATGGTTGTACATGCCGGACTCGGACTCGGCCGCAACCGTGCCAAACCAGCCCACCATCATGAAGATCAGAATCGCGAGAAACGCGGCGAACAGCCAGGGCCCGTAGGCCGCGCCATTCACCCAACCGGACATGCCGAAACCGAAGCACAACAGGGCAACCGAGCCCACGGCAGGCCAATGAGAGGGGCTGGGAACAAAGTAGTAAGGCGCTTGAGAGTGGGCTCCGGCAGCCATTGTTTTCTCCCTGGAAAATTCTTGAATCAGGACACGACGAATCGAACCAGCGTGATGAGCCCGACGACAAAGCCCGCTGCCAGCGCGATTCCCATGAGGATCACGTAAAGGGGATTGAGGCGCACGGCATCGCGTTCATGCTCACGACGCCCCCGAACCCCGAAAAACGACCACAGCACCGCACGCGCGGTTTCAAACAGACCTGCCTGGCGGGTAACGGCCGGCTCGGCCTGCGGCTCGACCGCCAGAGCCGGCGTCTGCCCACCCGCCACCTGCATGTCGGACGCTGCCGGTTGAGCCTGTGCGGCGCGATTCATCAACGCTCAGCCTCCCGCCTTCGGCGCCAATCCGCCGACTTCGAAAAAGGTGTAGGACAGCGTGATGGTGTTGACGTCGCGGGGCAGCTTCGGATCGATGACAAACACCACCGGGAACTTGCGGGTTTCGCTGGGATCGAGCGCCTGCTGCTTGAAGCAGAAGCACTCCAGCTTTCTGAAGTAGGGCGATGACTGCTGCGGCGCGTAGCTCGGAATGGCCTGACCTGCGGTGGCAACCGCACGGGTGTTGACCAGGTCGTAGACCACGGTCACCAGTTCGCCGGGATGGACTTCGAGCGCATTGACTTCGGGCTTGAAGAGCCACGCTCCGCGACTGTTCGCGTCGAACTCGACGGTGATCTTGCGGCTGCGGTCAACCTGGGTATTGCGGGCGAACTCTTCTGCACCCTTGTCGCGCTTGGTGAGGTCGTTGATGCCGGTGATTTCGCAGATGGCCTGGTAAATGGGCACCAGCGCATAACCGAACCCGAACATGAGCCCGGCCATGATCACCAGCTTGCCCAGCATCTGGGCATTCATGCCGCGCGCCACCCGTCCGGCAGGGGCGCGCGTGGTGACGGGATCCGAAGGCTTCATAACGGATCGGCTCAGCCGCCAAACAGCCAGTATTTCGCAATCACGCCGGCAAAGAACACCAGCGCGATCGAGGCGAGCACGAGCGCGGTTCGCAGGTTGCTCGGGCGGTTGACTGAAGGGTCTGCGCTCACGGTATTGGGCACCCCGTCACTTCACAACCGGCGGGGTCTCGAACGTATGGAACGGTGCGGGCGACGGGATGGTCCACTCCAGACCTTCCGACGCACCCCATGGATTGTCGGCCGCCTTCTCGCCGCCGCGGATGCACTTGATGATCACCCACAGGAAGATGAGCTGCGACAGCCCGAACCAGAACGCACCCACCGTGACGATGGCGTTGAAGTCGGCAAACTGCATCGGGTAGTCGGCATAGCGGCGCGGCATGCCCGCCAACCCCAGGAAGTGCATCGGGAAGAAGGTGAGGTTGAAGGACAGGAGCGACATCCAGAAGTGCCACTTGCCCAGCCGCTCGTCGTACATGTGGCCGGTCCACTTGGGCAGCCAGTAGTAGGTGCCAGCAAAGAGGGCGTAGAGCGAGCCCGCCACCAGCACGTAGTGGAAGTGCGCCACCACGTAGTAGGTGTCATGGAGCGCGATGTCGAGCGGCGCCACCGACAGGATGATGCCGGTGAGGCCACCCATCGTGAACACGAAGATGAAGCCGATGGCAAAAAGCATCGGTGTTTCGAACGTCATGGAACCGCGCCACATGGTGGCCACCCAGTTGAAGATCTTCACGCCGGTGGGCACGGCGATCAGCATGGTGGCGTACATGAAGAACAGCTGCCCGGTGACCGGCATGCCCGTGGTGAACATGTGGTGCGCCCAGACGATGAACGACAGGATGGCGATCGACGCCGTGGCATACACCATGGAGCTGTAGCCAAACAGGCGCTTGCGTGCAAAGGTCGGGATGATCTCCGACACGATGCCGAAGGCCGGCAGGATCATGATGTAGACCTCGGGATGACCGAAGAACCAGAAGATATGCTGGAACATCACCGGGTCGCCGCCGCCGGCAGCGTTGAAAAACGAGGTGCCGAAGTGACGGTCGGTGAGCAGCATGGTGATGGCCCCGGCAAGCACCGGCATCACCGCAATCAGCAGGTAGGCGGTGATGAGCCAGGTCCAGACAAAGAGCGGCATCTTCATGAGCGTCATGCCCGGCGCGCGCATGTTGAGGATGGTGGTGACGATGTTGATCGAGCCCATGATGGAGCTCGCGCCCATGATGTGGAGCGCGAAAATGCCCAGATCCATGCCGGGGCCCATTTGCACCGACAACGGCGCGTAGATGGTCCAACCTGCCGCCGTGGCGCCGCCCGGTACAAAGTAGGACACCACCAGCAGAAGCGCCGCGGGCGGCAGCAGCCAGAAGCTGAAGTTGTTCATGCGCGCGAACGCCATGTCGGACGCACCGATCATGAGTGGAATCTGCCAGTTCGCAAAGCCCACGAACGCCGGCATGATGGCGCCGAACACCATGATGAGCCCGTGCATGGTGGTGAGCTGGTTGAAGAACTCGGGGCTCACAATCTGCAGGCCCGGCTGGAACAGTTCGGTGCGAAGCAGGAGCGCATTGAGCCCGCCCACGATCAGCATCGTGAACGAGAACCACAGGTACATCGTGCCGATGTCCTTGTGATTGGTGGCATAGAGCCAGCGCCGCCATCCGGTGGGATGGTCGTGGGCATGGTCGTGGGAATGGTCATCGTGGTGACCGATCACTGCGCTCATCGTGTGACTCCTGCTTGAATCCTTGATCGTTGCCGGGAAACGCCTGCCGCTCGCCGGCAATTACTTTCGCGCCGCCTTGACGGCCTGTGGCTGCACCAGATTGTCTTCGGCCTTGTTGCCCCACGCGTTGCGGGCATAGGTGATGACGGCCGCAAGCTCGGTATCGGACAGCCCCTTGAAGGACGCCATGGCAGTGCCGGCCTTGCCGTTCAGCATGATGGCGATGTGGTCATCGCGCTTGCCGAGTACCAGCTTGGAACCCTCGAGCGCAGGAAACGCCCCAGCCACACCCTTGCCGTTTGCCTGATGGCAGGCCACACAATTGGCGGCATACACTTTTTCACCGCGGGCGGACAAATCGGCGACCGTCCACTCCTTGTTGGGGTCGTCGGCCCGGGCGAGCATTTCCTTTTTCTTTTCTTCGACCCACTTCCTGTAGTCGGCTTCGCTCTTCGCCTCGACCACGATCGGCATGAAGGCGTGATCCTTGCCGCAGAGTTCGGTGCAGGCACCGCGATAGACCCCGGGTTTGTCGGCCCTGAACCAGGTGTCGCGGATGAAGCCTGGAATTGCATCCTGCTTGATGCCCAGACGCGGCACGTAGTAGGAGTGGATCACGTCGTTGGCAGTAATGACGAGCCGCACCTTCTTGTCAGCCGGCACCACGAGAGGATTGTCCACCTCCATCAGATAGGTGGGATTGGCCTCGCGCTTGGCGCGGGCGTCGGGGTAGTTGCGGTCCTCGATCTGCTCGCGTGGCGTGGACAGGTTGGACAAGAGGGCGATGCCCTCGCCCTCGCCCTTCAGGTAGTCGTAGCCCCATTTCCACTGGTAACCCGTGACCTTGATGGTGAGGTCGGGATTGGAGGTGTCTTTCTGGGCAATCACTTCTCCGGTGGCAGCGATGCCAAGACCCACCACGATCAGGAACGGCACCACTGTCCAGACGATTTCAACCGTGGTGCTTTCATGGAAGTCGGCAGACTTGGCCCCGCGCGACTTGCGATGCGCCCACATCGAATAGAACATGACCGCGAACACGCCGATGAAGATCAGCACGCAGACCCACATCAGGAGTTCGTGAAGCCAGATCTGCCCACGCGCAATCGCGTTGGCCGGTTCGGCCAGATTCCATTGATTGACCGTCGGCCCGCCAGGCATGTCCTTGACCGCCCAGGCTGCAGAGGTTGTCATGCACGCAAGCGCGGCAGCCGCCATGCGGAGCGCGCCCTTCTTGAGTATGTCAGCCATTGCTCTCTTCCAAGCTCGAGACACGGAAACCCGTCACCCGCCTACCCCTGCGACAGCGCACCGCGCAATTCCTCAACCAGCGCGGGCTTGCGATGGTCGGGAACAAACCGCCCCACCGCAATTTTCTGTCGCCCTGCAACGAGCACGATCGGATCGCTCGATCGCCCTCGGTAATCGACGCGCACCCAGGGTGGGCTCACTTCTTCGACGCGAAGATTCGCGCCGTGGCTTGCCTCAACCCGCAGCCAGCCCGGTCCGGCCTCGATCCGCTCATAGTCGCCTGCATGGCGCGCGTAGCAGAAGAAAGCCAAGCCCAGAACC
>Ga0209358_10003277_pt1 | contig 12010 bp, 9 predicted proteins | sample LauGreFa1BDMLBSN_2_FD_187574 | JGI IMG/M metagenome (GOLD analysis project Ga0209358, IMG submission 187574) | Freshwater lake microbial communities from Lake Michigan, USA - Fa13.BD.MLB.SN (SPAdes) (version 2) | ecosystem: Environmental > Aquatic > Freshwater > Lake | place: Lake Michigan, USA...
AATTTATTTTTGATTTAAGTAAATTTATTTTTTGGTTTCAATATTATTTTCTACTTCAGTATAAATTTTAAGTGTTCTAGCAGATGGGTCAGAAGCGTCAGATACCCATTTTGGTAACCAATAATAAGGACATAAATGATGTTGATTTGGATAATAAGAATCAAATAATTGATGATACCATAAAGCTTCTTTTGTTATTGGTTCAATCGACCCGACAGATTTATAATGTTCTTGAGCCGTTGATAATTCTTCATTTGTATATTTTACATTAGCTTGTTCTTGAATAATTTGATACCATGATTTAGAAGAACTAGATACTCCATCAGAAAATGCTTCTTTTTTTCTCCAAAGAACACATTCTGGTAATAAATCTGTTTTATCCCATGCTTTTCTTAAAAGATATTTTTCAAATACAATAGTCTTTCCGTTAGATAAACAATGTGGTTTAGGAGTTTTTAATTCAAGATCGATTTGAAAATAAAAATTTATAAAGTTATGGTCAAGATAAGGAACACGTGCTTCAAGCCCATTTGAAGCAACTCCTCTATCAGCTCTCAATACATCAAAATAATGAATATAATGTAATAATCTAATACATTCAAAATGGAAATCATGTCTGTTTGGAGCCTTGTGAAAATATAAATATCCACCAGTAGCTTCATCAGAACCATCACCTATTAATAAAACTTTAATATTTGTATTAGAACTAATCCATTTTGAAACTAGATATTGACCAGTAGTTGCTCTTATTGTTGTAATATCAAAAGTTTCTGAAATTCTAACAATTTCTGGAATAGCATTTACCCATTCTTCTTCAGGTATTTCAATATTAGTATGGATGGAACCAATATGATTTGCGACGATTTTAGCAAAATAGGTATCAGGTGAATTTTCCATCCCAATACTAAATGTTCTTAACTTTTTACCTGTGAATGCTAATTCTTTAGCAGCTATTGCAGCAACTAAACTAGAATCAAGACCTCCAGAAAGTAAACAACCAACTTCTCGGTCAGATTCTAATCTTATTTTAACAGCTTCTGTTAATCTAGTTCTTATCATTCTGTATACATCTGTTAAATCTGGTTTTAAAACAACTGGAAGATTTCCAACTGCATAATATAATTTGTATTGAGAAACAAGTCTACTATTTCCAGTACTATTTCCAGTCCCAGTCCAACACATCCATGATCTAGGATCATGTACTTCCACTTTATTATTTTCTAAAATATTTACTAATGATTTTACTTCTGAACCAAATACAATAGTATTATCATCAAGTTTTGAATAAAATAGTGGTCTAATACCAAAACGATCTCTTCCAGTCCATAAAGTATAATTAGTTTGAGTTGTTTGAGTATTGTAATTTATATCAAAAATTGCAAAAGCAAATTCTCCTGATAATTTAGAAATCATCTCGGTAATATCTTTATTATCTGAATTATTTGAATTATTTTGAATAGTATTTTCAGATAAAAACATTGGTAAAATAATTTCACAATCAGAATTTGATTTAAAAGAGTAATTGTACTTGGATAATGCATCAATAACTGGAGTAGAGCTTCTAAGTTCTTTATGATTATAAATTTCACCATTTGCAATAACATAAATAGTTCTGAGTATTTTTTGGTCTAGTTCATTATTCCAATAATAAGAATGGGAGAATGGTTGGTCTCCTTGAATAGATGGGTCTATTATAGCAAGTCTATGGAAACCAACCATATAATTTGTATTAGATATCAATACAGACCTATCTGGTCCTCTTGATTTAATTTGATTAAATTTATTAAATAAAATATTTTGGTCTAAAGAAATTTTGTTTGTAGATAGTAACCCCCAAATTCCACACATGTTTAATTGTTGTTGATTTATACTTGATTAAATAATTATATTTTTAATCAAGTTATTTATTAAATAAATTATTTTGAATTTTATACTTTTATACTTTTATACTTTTATACTTTTACACTTTTACGCTTTTAATACATTAATCACATGTAAAATAAAAGCTTCAATATGTATAATATCTCTTCGACCTTTTGAAAGTCTATATTCAAAATTAGAGGCACAGTCAATAATTAGACTTGATTTATTTTTAGAATCTGGATATTTATCCAGTTTTGATAAAATTATATTTAATATATCTTTAATAATAATATTTGAAGAGATATTTGTGATCATCATTTTATAAATATAATCTCTAATTACTTGAATATCTCCATTAGTAGTTATTTCATTGATTAAAGCAATAAGAGACTTTTGATAACCATTTTGTATTTTTCCACAATGTTTGTATAAATCTAATTTCCATAATATGTCTTTGAGATTACCATTTGATGTTTCAACTATATAATTAAGAATAGGAAAGGTTACATTAATATTTTCAAGAGCAGAAATATTAAAAGTCCATTCTACAATTTGGTCTTCTGGTTGAGTTGGAACATGAATACATAGACATCTACTTCTTAAAGGTTCAATTACTTTTGAAAGAGAATAACACCACATAATAAATCTACAAGTTTTAGAATATTTTTCAATAGTTCTACGTAATGATGTTTGTGCATAATAAGATAAATTATCCAAATTATTTATTTGAACCATTTTAAAATTTCTACTTTTTTCAAATATACACAAAGGATATCTTCTTGCATATTCTTTAACAATATCTTGAATAAGATATCTATCAAAATTATTATTATTTGGTTCAATTATAATATGATGATCACTTTGTTTAACAATAACTTCATTTTCTATATTTCCAGAACTTATAACAGTGTATTTAGAATCATCTAATTTATAAATTGATTTGTCAAATATCATTTCAAGAAACAAATTAATCATTGTTTTTTTTCCAGAACCAGGATTTCCATAAAAAATAATATGAGGCATACCATCATCTTCTGAAATTTTCTGAAGTTTTTCAAATATTTCTTTATGAAAAAAACATTTTGAAGGATTAGTAGTTTTCCATGATTTATTTTCTAATATTTTATCAACTGATTTATTTTTAAGGTCTTTATTAATCTCTCTGAAATATTTATCATTTTCATCAAAAATATCAGAAATATTTTTTGGAATATATTTATCAACCAAAAATTGAACATTACATTTTTGAGCCATTAAAGTTATATCTTCAACAGGTATATTATCTTTAATCATCTTATTTTCATCACTCATTATATCTAATATATATTAATAGTAATTTATATTAGATTATTTATTCATTTTTTTTTATTATCATACACAAAAATATTTTATACAAAATATGTAAATATATTATATAATATAAGATATTAACTAAAAATGAAACTAAAATTAGGTTATAGTATAAGTATGCCATTAGATGTTTCATCAGAAATACCAGAATATTCAGTTGAAGATTTAGATATTATTAAATCAATGAGTAAAAGTTTTAAATGTATACAGATAATGTTTTCAAAAAATAAAATATCAACTGAAGAAATAAAACAAATTAAATATACAATTTCTAATTATAAAAATATTTTTGTTCATGCTTCTTATCAAATTAATATGGGATCAGAATTATTACCTTCACAAACAGATTTGTATAATGTAGGAATTGATATTTTATTAAATGAAATCACATATGGAATTAAAATAGGAATGAAAGGAATAATTTTACATTTAGGAAAAAATGTAAAAAATCAATATGACCCAGATTTAGTTTATAATAATATGGTTAAATTTATTATCGAGTTATTTAATAAATTAATGTCAAGAAAACAAGAAATAAATTTGTTATTAGAAACACCAGCTGGGCAAGGAGGAGAAATGTTATTTAAAATTGAAGAACTAGTAGAATTTATTCAAAGATTTAAGAACCAATATTTTTATTCAAATTTAAATATATGTATTGATACATGTCATATATTTCAAGCAGGATATGATTTAAATAATGACCTTGTAATAAATTCAATTCATAAAATTTTAGAACCAGTTAAAGATAAAATTAAATTAATTCATTTGAATGACTCATTTCATCAAGTAGGACAACGTTTAGATAGACATGAACAAATAGGACGAGGATATATTCAAACAGAACAATTAATAAAATTTATTTTCCCATATAGAAATATCCCTATGATATTAGAAACTAAACCCCCTTATGATACTCAAATATCTTTACTAAATTAAAATTTTTTATTTTTATTTATATTTATATTTATATTTTTAATTAAATCTAATCCATTCAATTTGTTCAAGTAAAACATGTTCGAGTACTTGCCAAATATTTTCAATCATATGAACTTTAAAATTATCATCAAATAGAGTTGGAAATTTATTAATTATTTCATCAAGATCATGAGAATTTTCTTTTGGACAAAGAACTATACTAGCTCCAGCTTTTTTAGCTCCAAAAATCTTTTCTTCTAATCCACCAATTGCAGTAATATTACCTTTAAGATTAATTTCCCCAGTCATTGCAATGTTATTGTTTGTAGGTATACCTGTTAACAATGATATTAAACAAGTGGTAATTGCTCCACCTGCACTAGGACCATCTTTTGGAGTAGCACCATCTGGACAATGGATATGAATACCATAATCGAAAGATTTTTTCCATCGCTTATTAACAGTTTTTTTAATCTTTTCAGGTAAAATTCTCCATGCAACAGTTCTTGCCACAGACATAGATTCTTTCATTACCTTACCTTGCATACCTGTTAGTTCTAACTGTAATTTATCAGTAGCTGGTATCCAACAACACTCGATTGGTATTAATCCTCCAACACCTAATTCATTTGCCCATAATCCATTAACTATACCAACTTTAGGTTCTGAATTAATTTTAATATGTTCTATTTTTCTTTTTTTCTTAATGATATCTTCTTGTAATATTTCTTTAGTTATAATTAGGGGATTTTGAATATTATTCCCATTTATTTTTGAATCTTCTAGTTTTCTCAAATTAATTTCTAAAAGTATATCATTTAATAATTCTTTTAGTCTTCTAACACCTCCTTCATTTGTATAAGTATCAATTAACCATGTGAGAATTTCATCTGAAAATTCTATTTTAATATCATCTAATCCAATTTGTTTAATAAGTTTTGGAACTAGATAATCTTTTGCAATATTTAATTTATCAAGCATTTTATATCCTTTAACTCTAATTATCTTCATACGATCACGTAAAATTCTTGATATCTTTTGTTCATCATTAAAAGAAAAAATTATAATAGCCTTAGACAAATCAAAATCAATACCTCCAAAATATTTATCATTAAAATGTGAGTTTTGTGTTGCATCAGTAATATGCATAAGAACATTAATTATTTCTTCACCTTTTGCTGTTTCAGAAACCTTATCAAGTTCATCAAAATATATTACTGGATTCATACAACCTGCTTGTTGTAATAGTTCTACTATTCTTCCATGATTTGAACCTTCATATGTATAATCATGACCCTCCAGGAAACATGCATCTGTTGCACCACCTAAACTAATAAAAGAATAGGGGCGACCTAATGCTTTAGCAATTCCATCTTGAATTAATGCTGTTTTACCTACACCTGGAGGACCTTGTAAAGCAAATACATTACCACCTTCTTGAGGGTTCGTAATTGTATGAGCAAGAATCTTAATTAATTGGTCTTTTGTAGTATCGTGTCCATAAATACCATCATCCAACTGTTTTCGAACACCTTTTAAATATTCACGAATTTTATCTGAACCATCCGTTTTTAATACTGGTGGTTTCACATATTTATCAAAAGGAACTTTCATTATTTTATTTATCCAAGTTTTTAATTTGTAAAATTCAGATGAACCTCTTATATTATCAAATGTACTTATTTTTTGTAAAATTGTTGACTTGTTCGTATCAGTTGTCTCAGAATCTAATATTTTCATGTAATTTGGTCTCTTCTCCTCTTCCTTTAAAGTATGCTTTATTTTTTTTAGTTTGTCTAAATATATTTTTTTTTCTTCGTTATCTAATGTTTTAAAATATTTTAATCCATTTTGTGTAGCAGTATTATCTTGTTCATATAAATCCTCAAATTCTTTATCTAATTTAATTCCATTTGATTTTTCATTTGATTTTCCATTTGATTTTCCATTTGATTTTCCATTTGAATTTCTATTTGAATTTCTATTTGAATTTCTATTTGAATTTCTATTTGAATTTGAACCAATATTATCAGTATTTCCAAATAATTTATCTAATTGTTCTTTCCAGGCTTTATCTTCATCATCCTCATCCTCATCCTCATCCTCATCCTCATCCTCATCCTCATCCTCATCTTCATCTTTATCATCCTCTTTATCATCCTCATCTTTATTGGTTATTTTTTTTAACATATTTGGATCAGTAAACAGAATTGTAAAAACCAAATCATCCATATTTTTGATAATTATAGATTTATTATTTGTAGAATCATTAGATTCTTTCGAACCATTAGATTCTTTCGAACCATTAGATTCTTTCGAATCATTAGAAAGTTCCGCTTGTTTTTCTTTAATAAATTTATCAATACTAAATTTCTTTTTTAACTCATCAATTTTATCTCTACAAGAATTTTCTAAACTTTTACAACAATCAATTTTATTTTTTAATTTTGTATATTTATTTAAATTATTATCTTTTGAAATATTTTTAAGTTTAATATCCATTTGTTCAATGTTTTTATGATAAAGAGTAATAATTGTTACAATACTTGATTTTTTATTACGTATGTACTTTTTATTTAAAAGATCTAAAGCATATTTCATAGGATTATCAGGTCCTGAATCTTCTGAATCTTCTGAATCTTCTGAATCTTCTGATTCTTCTGAATCTTCTGAATCTTCTGAATCTTCTGATTCTTCTGAATCTGCAGAATCTGCTGAACCTTCTGAACAATCAATTTCTGTAGCCACTTCATCAGAATCATCCGAATCATCCGAATCATCCGAATCATCCGAATCATCCGAATCATCCGAATCATCCGAATCATCAGAATCATCAGAATCATCAGAACTTTGATATTTTCTTTTATTATTTTTAGAATTAAATGAGGAAGTATTTCCACTTTGTGAACTTAAAATTATATTAGATTTAGCATCAACTTTATTTTTTTTATTTGAATAAAATTCATTAAAATCTTCTAAATCAGATAATTCTAGTTTGTGTTTATTCATATTTTGTGTGTAAGTATTCATCTTTATATTTATAAAATTACAATATAGCTTTAAATAAAAAATAATTAATTATTTTTTATTTAAGTTACTTTTACTTTAGTTAAAACACAATTGTATAAATAAATATTAAAAATCAAATTCACATTCAATATTTTTAATATTTGAAAGTTGTGCTTTAGCAATAACATTTTTATTAATTAAATTTATAATAGAATCAATCTTATTAACAATCAAAAGTATATCAGTGTTAAGATTATTATTAATATTATTATTAAAATTTATAGAATATTTATCTACAAAATCGATACGTTTATCTAAACTATTAATTTTTTCTTTTAATAAATTCATATTATCAGAATAATTTATTTTTGTGTCAGAATAACTTTTAATAATAATATTATCATTATCATTATCATTATCATTATCATTATCATTATCATTATTAATATCAAATGTTTTTTTTATTTGGTATTCCATTATTGTATATATATATATATCCCATATAAAAAATTTTTAATTTAACATCTTCCAATTTGTATTTGATTAAATTTAATTTAATTTAATTTAATTTATGAGGATAATTCTTTAATCAATTTATTATATTCTTCTTCACCAAAAGTATTTTTAAGTGTATCAGCAAGTTTATCAGCATCAATTTTATCAAAATTAATAGAATCAAGATTATCTGAAAGAATACCAGAATCAATAAGGTCTAATAAAATATTATCAATTTTTTTTTTATTATCTTCTGTTTTTTGTTGTTCTTTTTTATAAAATTCTATTCTATCGACTCTCAAATCGCTATCATCTCCAGTACTATCTAATTTAGACCTATATTTATATTTATGCTGATATTCAAAATCTTTCTTATGTTTATTTTTTTTATCAAGAGAATATATATCATTAATTTCAGTATTTTGTGTACTAATGGTTGTTTTAAATTCACCCATTTTATCATCAAAAAATTGTTTATTTTTATCAGCATCTGTAACTTTATGAACGACAAGATCATTTTGTTCTTTAATTTTTTTTTCATAATTAAAATCCTTGATAATACCTTTATATGGATTATTAACCATTTTCTTTTTAGCATCATCAAGTTCTTTATTATTAAATTGTTGACGTTCATCAATAAGTGATTTTATATTAATGTTTGGTTTATCTATTTTTTCTGGTTTTAGAATGAGATTTTTAATATCATCCTTATTATAAAGTTGGTCAATATTATTAAATTGTCTAATTTTTTTCATATTATATGAATTTCTATCTCTAACATTATTCATTTGATTAAATTAATTTTAAATATATACATACTATGTATTTAAATATTTAAAATTAAACTTGGTAAATATTTTATAGATAAGAATAATTAAATAAATGAGCTCCTATTTAGATAATAAAATAGATTTATATAAAATATTAGAAATTCAAAGAAATGCACCAGTAACTGAAATAAGGAAAGCTTATAGAAGATTAGCATTAAAATATCATCCAGATAAAAATAAAAATGATGGTTCAAAAGAAAAATTCATGCAAATTCAATATGCATATGAGATTTTATCAAATAACGAAACTAAAGAAAAATATGATAATATGAATAAAGTTAATATTTCATTTAGTAAATGGATAGAAGAATATTTATCTAATACAGAATATTCTAATATATATTTGATAATAGAATCAAAAATGTCAGATATATCAGATATATCAGACTGGTTAGATAGATACATTTCTAATGATAATTTTTATGATAAACTTTCTTTAAATACATTATTACCTAATAAAATAAAAGATATAACTAAAATTCTTGATATAGAAAAAGAAATAGAATTTAGTTTATCAGAAGTATATTGTAATCAAGAAAAAATAATAGATTTCAAAAGAATAACAAAAGAAAATTTTATTGAAAATATTTATCCAATAGATTTTAAACAAATATATGAAAAAGAAGGGGAGGTAATAAAAATAAATGATATAATATTAACTGGAGACTTTGTGATAAAAATTAAAATAGTTAATAATATTTATAATGGATATGAATATCATATAGTTAATAATGATTTGTATGTAAAAATAAAAAAAGAAGATATTATTGATAATAAAATAATCATAAATTTTTTAGATAAAAAAATACATCAATTTGATTTAGAAAATACAAAAAAAGAAAAAATAGATATTGGTAATTTATTTCAAATAGAAAACATGGGTTTAAATTATTATAATACAGATAAAGAAATAATAGAAGCAGACAAAGAAACAATATGTAGAGGAAATCTTTTTTTTATATTGTTAATATAAATATGGGAATAAAGAAATTATTTACTTTTTTAAATAATAGGAAATTGTATAAATTATATTCCTATCTAAATGACCTAATGGATGATTTAGATTTAAAAAAATCAACTATAATAGTAGGTGTTGATGGAAATTTATATTCTTACAAATATACCTATTCTTATGGAAATATGTTGTTGGGTTTTTATAATCAAATAGTTAAATTTTTATCAAATGGTATTATACCATTTTACATTTTTGATGGTGGAACATTTGATGAAAAAGAAAAGACTAATATGTTAAGACATTATAAAAGAATTGATAATAAAAATAAATTAGAAATATTAGAAAGAAACTATAAATTAGATAATGCAGAATATAATATTAAAAAAAAATTAGAGAAAAATAGTATTAAAATTGGAAAAGATAAAATTAGTTTATTAACTGAAATGTTAGATTTATTAAATATACCATATATTTTTTCTCATACAGAAGGAGAATATTTAGCAGTATTACTAAATAAATTTGGTATAGTTGATTTTATTCTAACAGATGATACTGATCCTATACCTGCAGGTGCCAAAAGAATAATTAAATTTTACGATAATAATATATATTTTTTAGAAACAAGCGATATATTTACTAATCTAGGATTATCAGAAAAAGAGTTTATTGATTTTTGTATATTGTTAGGTTCAGATTATGGTATTTTTCAAATAGGAATGAAACCAAATGATATATTAAATATTATAACTGAATGTGGTAATATAGAAACAATTATAAAATTAAATATAATTGAACATCTAAATGAAGACAAATTAGATTTAATAAATAAAATAAGAAATATTTATCAAAATTCTTGTGAATTAGAAAGAAATTTATTTTTACAATCTACAATGTTAAATAATCCCACTAATAATTTTAATGTACATAGTTTTATTGATCATAATGATGCTAAATATTATTCAAATATTATATTAGAACAGTGGGATTATTTTATTGAAATATTAAAAGAAAATGAATATAAAACTGATAATGATAATAAAAATATCATGGTAAATAAATTTAAAATAAAAATAAATCATCTAGTAAGAGAAAAAAAATTTAACACTAAGAATATTATAAAATTTCTTAAAAATAATATAGAAAATCTTAATCAAGAAGAAATTAAAAATATACAAATAACATTTGAATATTTGAATACTTTTGGATTATAAAAAAATTTAATTATTTGAATTTATCAAGGAGTTTTTACTCATTTAACTTTATAGAATTATTAGTTAAGTTAACAACTTTAACATTACTATTTAATTCTGTATCATTTCCAACAGTATTTTGTTTTTTAATTTGTTGTTTATTTTCATTGTTTTTATCATTTTTATCATTTTTATCATTTTTATCATTTTTATCATTTTTATCAGGATATAATTTTTTAATCCAAGTTTGTGCTGTAAAAAAATTTAATCCATTAATATCTTTTTGATTTTGAGATGAATTAATATGTTCAATTTGTTCTTTAGTTAGTTTTAAAGATTTTGCTAAATTATCATCAACTCTCATTATTCTTTTATTAATAGGACTTTTAAGATTATTTTTAGCAACATATTCGTAGAATTTACTTGTAAGTTCTGGTCTTGACATTTTATCTTCTTTAATTTCAAAAAGTTCTTTTAAACTGATGGGAATAAGATCTGTTTCACCAAAACCAGTAGGTATTTTAAAATCACCTTTATTTCGTTTACTTCTTCCTTTTTTATCAATTGTCTTATTATAAGATTTTAAAACCTTTTTAAGACAATTGATACCACTTTTACTTTCTTCAATTGATTTTTCTAAATGAATTATACCTTGTTTAATTAATTTAATAATAGGATCAGAATTATTTAATTCTGTTTCGTCATTATCCTGTTCATTGTTATTTTGAATTGAATTATCATTCTGATTAATTATTTGATTCAAATTTAAATTATGTTGATTCGCAACTATATTGACTGGTGTATTATTAATATTATTAATATTATCAATATTATCAGATTTATCAGATGTATTATCAGATTTATCAGATTTATCAGATTTATTAGATTTATCAGATTTTACAGATTTATTATATATTATCTTAGACATCTAGTATATTTAGCTAATAGATTGGAAATTTTAAATGAATTTATATTTTAAGAAGATAAAAGGTGTTAAAATAAAATAATTATTCAAGACCATTAATTAATTATAAAAATTGATTTATATTATAAATATGACAATATTAGATATTATAAAATTAATATTAAATGGAAATACAAACTGAAAGTAAAATTCTAGGTGATTTATTAAATATTTTAGATATTTATAATTTGGTATATAAAGATGCTGAATTATCTTATCTAAATTTAAAAACTTCTTCAACAATTAATTCGCAAAAAAATAATAAAATATCATCTGAAAGTTCATTTAATAATAAAACACAAATTCAATTAGATGAACTGTTTTCTGATGATGAATATGATGAACTGTTTTCTGATGATGAAATTGATAAAATTGATAAAATTGATAAAATTGATAAAATTGATAAAATTGATAAAATTGATAAAATTGATAAAAT
>Ga0209358_10003279_pt1 | contig 12001 bp, 10 predicted proteins | sample LauGreFa1BDMLBSN_2_FD_187574 | JGI IMG/M metagenome (GOLD analysis project Ga0209358, IMG submission 187574) | Freshwater lake microbial communities from Lake Michigan, USA - Fa13.BD.MLB.SN (SPAdes) (version 2) | ecosystem: Environmental > Aquatic > Freshwater > Lake | place: Lake Michigan, USA...
AATGATATACGATAATTTAGTTAAAAATTTAAATAATAAAGCTAACATTGATAATAAAGTTTATTTTCATTTTGTTAGAGGCGCTTTTTTAGAAATAAAAGGTAATAAGCAAGCGGAATACGATATTAAATTTATAAACAATAAAAATGGAAGGGTTCTATATACCACAAGTATTTCAACTAATATGTGGACTAGATGTAACTTAGAATATTTTATTGAATGGAAGATTGAAATATATGAAAATGGAAAACTTTGGTTTGAACATTTATATAACGCTGAAAATAAAAGAGTTTATGTTGCACTTGATTCCAAAGCATTGGGTGATAGTTTAGCATGGATACCTTATGTTGAAGAATTTGGAAAAGTACATAATTGCAAAATGGTTGTATCTACATTTATGAATACTATGTTTGAAAGTAGATATCCAAATATAGAATTTGTAGAACCAGGTACAAATGTACAAAATTTATACGCAATGTATGGAATTGGTTTATTTTATAATGAAGATAATACAATTAATATTTACAAAAATCCAATAGACCCTAAAGGACAAACAATGCAAAAAATGTGTTCTGATATTTTAGGATTAGAATACAAAGAAATAAAACCTAAATTAAAAGAAAGAACACCATTCATAGACCCAACTTATAAGCAAGTGTGTATAGGAATTCATGGTACAGCTCAATCTAAATTTTGGAATAATCCTAATGGTTGGCAAGATGTTGTTGATTGGTTAAATCACAGAGGATATACTGTAAAGTTATTATCTAAAGAGGGTGATAACTATATGGGTAACACATTACCAACAGGTATTGTAAAACATCCTAATGGACCATTAGAATTAGTAATGGATGAAATGTTAAAATCAAAAGCATTTATCGGTATTGGTAGTGGATTGAGTTGGTTAAGTTGGGGATTGGATGTACCAACAGTTCTTATTAGTGGATTCTCATACGATTGGGCTGAAATGAAAGATTGTATAAGAATAGCAGCTCCAAAAGGAAAATGCGAAGGATGCTTTAATAGATTAAGATTAGATCCCGGTGATTGGAATTGGTGTCCAGACCATAAAGGTACTGAAAGACAATTTGAATGTACTAAGAGTATTACATCTGAAATGGTAATTAAAGAATTGGAAAAGTTTTTATAATGAAAAAGGTTTGGATAAATGGTTGCTTTGATGTTCTACATTATGGCCATTTTAAGTTGATAGATTATGCAAAATCTTTAGGAGATTTGGTAATAGGTATTGATTCGGATGAAAGGATTCGACAAATGAAAGGTGATGGTAGACCATTTCACACAGAAGGACAAAGAGTATTTAATTTATTACAAATAAAGGCAGTAGATAAGATTGTAGTATTTGATAGTGATGATTCTTTAAGAAATCATTTAGAAACATACCAACCTGATATATTTGTAATTGGGGATGAATATATGTACAAACCTATTATTGGCGGAGAGCATGCAAAGGAAATAAAATTCTTTGGTAAATTGGATGGGTTTAGTACCACAAAACTTTTAGATGATGAATAGAGTATTAGTTATAGGAGAAAGTTGTACTGATATTTTTGTGTATGGTACATCTGAGCGTAAATCGCCAGAAGGTAATGGTCCTGTTTTTGTTCCAATTAATGAAACTTATGGATTGGGTATGGCATCTAATGTTGTAAACAATTTGAGAGAAATGGGTGTTGAAACAAATATATTTTCCGATAATGGTAGTATTGTAAAAACTCGTTATGTTAATAAAGATACGAATGAACTTTATTTAAGAGTAGATGAAAATGATTCAGTTAATAGAATTGATATATCTAAATTATCCGATATATCTCAATATGATGCAATTATAATTTCAGATTACTGCAAAGGATTTTTAACCGAAGAAGATATATCCAAAATAGCATCTTTGCATCCATTGGTTATTTTAGATACTAAAAAGAAATTGGGAGATTGGTGTAAAAATTTGACATTTATTAAAGTAAACCGATTGGAATGGGCTCTTAATAAAGATGTAATTCGTGATAACGAATGGTTGTTTGATAAAATTATATGTACTCTTGATAAAACAGGAACAGCATATAAACATACAACATACCCAGTCAAACCAGTAAAAAATGCAGATGTTAGTGGAGCGGGTGATACATTTGTGGCTGGATTTGTAGCAAGGTATTTAGATTCAGAAGATATTGGTGTATCTATTGAATGGGGAAATTATTGCGCAGGTGAAGTTGTAAAGAAAAAAGGAGTATCTGTGTTCGGAAAATAAAAAAATAATATACTTATATATACAAAACAATAAAACATAAATATTATGGCAGGTTTAGATAACATACCTCAACAACAACAAATTACAATAGAAACTGCTAAGCTTGATGCAGAAACTTTAAAATCTATTAAAGATATTAATCAAAAAATTCAAAATTTAATTGTAGAATTTGGTCAAATTCATATTCGTAAAAAAGAAATAAATGACGAAATTATTAGAATGGATGATTTCTTGGAAAAAGGAGAAGATGAATTTAAAATGCTAAATGCTGAACTTAAAGAAGTAATTGATGCGTTAGATGAGAAATATCCACAAGGTAGAATTGATTTACAAAATGAAGTAATTCAATACCAACCGGGTGCACCAACACGTAAGCAATTGGCACAACAACAAGCACAACAATCATCTGAAGGGATGAAAGTTGTAAAAGAATAATCCTTCATATTTATATAGTAAGAAAACTATATGATGGGATTAGCAAAATTTTTGGTTGAAACAATATTGGGAGAAGCGGCTGAGATGGACAAAGTAGTTGTTGTCTATTCTGGCCGCTTTCAACCATTTCATAAGGGCCATTACGCAACTTATGAAAATTTAATACGCAAATTCGGTAAAGATAGTGTATATATCGGAACTTCTAATGTTACCGATTCAAAAAAATCTCCATTTAATTTTAACGAGAAAAAAGCAATAATGACAAAGATGTTTGGTATTCCATCATCTAAAATTGTTAATGTTAAAAATCCATACGCTCCACAAGAAATACTTAATGACTTTGATTCAGATACAACTGGTTTTATAACTGTTGTAGGTGAAAAGGATTCATCACGACTAAGTGGTAAATACTTTACCCCATATAAAGGTAAGGTAGAAGCTGGGTATCTTGATAAAGGTTATGTTTATGCATCACCTGCACAACCAAATGCTATTAGTGGTACTGATGTTCGTTATTGGTTAAGTGCCGGTAGTGAAGAAGAAAGAAAGAAAAATTTTACAAAAGCATATCCAAAGTTTGATGAACAAATATTCAAATTAATTACTCTTAAGTTGAAAAAACTTAAAGAATGTATTAACGAAGAAATTAAACTAAACGTAAAAGTTGGTGATACTTTGTTAATGGGTAAATTCAAAAACAAAAAAGTAGTTGTTAAATCAATAGGTGAAGATGAGTGGGGAATGCCAACAATCAATGGTAAAAAAGCAGTAACATTCAGAATTCCTAAAAAAGAAGAATTGAAAGAAGCTGCTAGCAATTCTGGTATGACTGCTGGAGATGAACCTGATACATCATTTGTTGCTGATGGACAAAAGAGAGTTTTAAATAAAGCTAAACCTGAAAACTGGTATAAGCAAGGTGGATATACTCAAATCGATACTCCAAAAGCAGATACAATGAGAGGTAGAGGAAAATCAAAAGATACCGAAACTCAATTTAGAAAAGCTGTATATAAAGTAAAAAATGTAGTACAAAGTACATTAAATCCAGCAGATGACCCACATAAAGTAGAAGATTGGCAAGAAACTAATAGAGATACTCCATTGAAAAAACCTAAAAGATTTTGGGAACTTCCTAAAAATCAAAAAGACACAATAATTTCAAAAGAAGATATTAAAGAAATAGTTTCGGATTTTGATTCTATATTAGATGAAATGGGATTGGGTGGTGGAGCCGGTGTAGGATTATCTTTGCCGGGTGGATATATTAATGGGGCACCAGACCCAGAAGATGCTAAAAAATTAAAATCTAAATTAGATGGTGATGGTAGTGAAGAATATACTCCAGTAAAAGAGGGATTAAAAGATTTAGAAAAAGAACTTGTATCATTATATAATAAGGCTTTTAAGCTTATGCCAAAATCTCCTGCACAAATGAAAGTTAGAGCAGAGATTGATAAAATTAAAAAACAAATAGATTCACTAAAGAAGGAATCAATAAACGAATCATTATTATTAGAAGGTGGTGCTTATGGTCACATGAATCATCCATTTGATATCGAAATGAACCTTACATTTGGTGACCTTAAAACAATTGTAACTAAAGCACTTAATGGTGATTTGGAATTGACTAGAGAGAAGACTGATGGGCAGGCATTAGCGGTTAGTTGGGTAAATGGTAGATTAGTTGCGGCCCGTAACAAATCACATCTAAAGAGCAAAGGAGCTGGTGCTATGACAATAGGACAAGTAGCAGATAAGTTTGCAGGTAGAGGTGGATTAACCGATGCATATAACTTCGCTATGCAGGATTTATCTAAAGCAATAGCAGCTCTATCCGAACCACAAAGAAAGAAAATTTTTAAGGATGGTGCATGTTTTATGAATTTGGAAGTAATATATCCAACATCCGTAAACGTAATTCCTTACAATCAACCCCTATTAGTATTTCATGGTACATTTGAATATGATGATGCTGGTACTATTATAGGTGAGAATCAACAAGCTGCATCTATATTGGGTGGTATGATTAAGCAAGTAAACGCACATGTTCAATCTAAATACACAATTCAAGGACCACCAATGACTAAGTTACCTAAATCAGAACAACTAGCCAAATTACAAGGAAAGTATTTAGGAATGATTTCTAAATTACAATCAGAATTTGGATTATCTGATAATGATGGTGTAGCAGACTACCATCAAGCTTGGTGGACTAAATTTGTAGAAAAGGGTGGAAAGAAATTAGATGCACAAGAAAAAATAGGATTGGTAAAGAGATGGGCATTCGGTGATAAATCATTCAGAATAGCAACAATACAAGACCCTAAATTAAGAGCTTGGGCTGAACAAACTGATAAACAAGACCAACAAAAGATATCAAAACAAAACCTAATGAGATTTGAGGAGATATTCTTAGGAGTTGGTGCAGATGTATTATCGTTTATGGAATCAGTACTTACTGCAAACCCTGATTCTGCCAAAAGACAAATGGTAGCTCGTTTACAATCAACAATAACTCAAGTAAAAGCAAGTGGTGACCCTAAGAAAGTTGAAAAACTGAAATTAGAATTAGAAAGACTTAATGCACTTGGGGGATTTGACAAGATTGTACCAAACGAAGGTATTGTATTTGTCTATGGAGGTAACACATACAAACTTACAGGTGCATTTGCACCACTAAATCAAATTTTAGGTATTTTCTTCGATAGTTAATCGTTTTCTTAATTTTGATATACTTATATATACAAATATATTGTATATACTATGGCAAAGGAATTTAATAAAAAGTTTATGCATCCAACTCGTAGAAAGTTGGTGGATATGGTATTGACCGGTGGTGATTACCAAAAAGAAGCATTTGTATCATTTGCTGGAGCAGATAAAGAAGTAGTAAAACGTAAGGTTGGGGAAAGATGGACGGATGAAACTGGTAAGTCTTGGGAACAGCATGAGGGTGGTAAGATAGAAGTTTCTGAATTGGGTGATATTATGGCTGAAACAAGAGCTTATTTACAAGCTTTAAATACTTGTAAAGCTTCAGATTGTAAAACTATAAAATATGGAAGGGTTGACAAAAAATTAATATCTAAAACCGGATATTGTACAACTTGTTTAGCAAAAAAAGAATCTAAAATAAAAATAGATGGATTGTGGGGAGCATACGAAGATTATAAGATATATAATAATATGATTGCCTATGGTAAAGATATTGTAGCTCAATTTCAACAGGCATATAATGATGCTAAGCAAGAATATGAAGTTGTAAACGAAGATGGTACAATTGAAAAGTGGAGTATGGAGAGAGATGTAAATGAATTAAAAGCAGAAATACTAACTGATATAACTCGTTTTGAAGAAGAAATCCAACAAGCAATCAAATTAAGAAACGAAGCTTGGGATAAGTTAAAAGATAAAGATTACGATTTAGTAAAACCTCCTGTTGATTAATATGAGTACTGGTATCACACAAAAAAAATCCCTAAAGGAGATTATTGCAGAAGAATACAAAAAGTGTGCGGTAGACCCGATTCACTTTATGAAGAAGTATTGTATGATTCAGCATCCGGTGAGAGGTAAGATACCATTTCATCTTTTTCCATTTCAAGAGAGTACTCTAACTCAATTTGCTGGTAATCGTTTTAATATAGTACTTAAATCTCGTCAAACTGGTATCTCAACCTTATCGGCTGGATATGCACTTTGGAGAATGTTATTCAATACTGATTTTAACGTATTGGTTATTGCAACTAAGCAAGATGTAGCAAAGAACTTAGTAACAAAGGTAAGGGTAATGCATGAATTACTTCCTTCTTGGTTAAAAGGTGGTTCTTTGGAAGATAATAAACTTTCACTCAAATTACAAAATGGTTCTCAAATTAAGGCTATTGCTTCATCTCCTGATGCAGGACGTTCTGAAGCCTTATCACTTCTAATATTTGATGAGGCCGCCTTTATTGGTGATATTGATGAAATTTGGACATCTGCACAATCAACACTTTCAACGGGTGGTAGTTGTATTGCACTCTCTACTCCTAATGGTGTAGGTAACTGGTTTCATAAAACTTGGTTAGCTGCAGAAGAAGGTTCAAATCCATTTAACACAATTAGATTACATTGGACAGTTCATCCTGAAAGAGGTGATGCTTGGCGATTAGAACAAGAAAAACTATTAGGAGCAAAAAAAGCAGCACAAGAATGTGATTGTGATTTCGTATCCTCCGGTGATACTGTTATCGACCCAGAACTATTAATGTTTTATAAAGAATCGTATTGTCAAGACCCATTAGAAAAGACTGGATTTGATGGCAACCTTTGGAGATGGGAATATCCAGCACCGGGTGGTTCTTATATGGTTATTGCCGATGTGGCTAGAGGTGATGGTTCGGATTACTCAGCAGCTCATGTTATGGAAATCAATAGTTGTACTCAAGTAGCTGAATATAAAGGTAAGGTTGATACAAAAGATTTTGGAAACTTCTTAGTGGAATTATCTACACAATATAATGATGCATTGCTTGTAATAGAGAATGCAAATATTGGTTGGGCAGCTATTCAGCAAGTAATAGATAGACAATATAAAAACTTATTCTATATGAGTAAGGATTTGAAATATGTGGATGTTGAAAATCAATTAAGAAACAAATATCGTGCTGATGAAAGACAAATGGTAGCTGGATTCTCAACTACATCTAAGACTAGACCTTTGATTGTATCTAAATTGGATGAATACTTTAGAGAGAAAGCAGTTACAGTTCGTTCTAATCGTTTGATAGATGAATTGTTTACATTTATATTTATGAATGGTAGAGCTGAAGCTATGAAGGGATATAATGATGACTTAGTGATGGCATTTTGTATCGGATTATGGGTTAGGGATACGGCACTTCGTTTAAGACAGGAAGGGATAGACCTTACTAAAAGAGCAATGGGTGGTATATCATCAAACATGCAACATGCTGGTGTATATGGTGGTAGTAGTATGGATGATAATCCTTGGAAGATGAAAGTGGGTGATGGATTTGAAGATTTATCTCAATGGTTATAAAAATAGTAGTGTTTTGGTAAATTACGATATTTATGATATATGTCAAAATATAAATTAAATCCAAATGATTAAATTAGCAAATATCCTAAAAGAAGATGAGTATGTTGACCAAGCGTACTCAATGGGAGATACACCACAAGACAATCCAATTGATGATTACGATGAATTGGATGTAGAGCAGGAAGATATGGATGATTTTATAAATTATCTTAAAATGTATTCCGATGAACTAAACGAAGCAAATTGTCCTTGTGTGTTTGAAGCAGAATACCAAGGTAGAGAAGTAAAGTTAGGAAAACCAACACAAGGGGATGTTAAGAAGTTTAAAGTTTATGTTAAGAACCCAAAAACAGGAAAGGTAATTAAAGTAAATTTTGGTGAAAAGGGAGCAAAAATAAAAAAATCAAATCCTGAAAGAAGAAAATCATTCAGAGCAAGACATAACTGTGAAAATCCTGGTCCAAGAACAAAAGCAAGATATTGGTCTTGTAGAAAATGGTAAATAAATTATGGCAGAAGAACAACAATTAGATGATAGGAGTTTCTTTGGTAGACTTAAAAAACTATTCTCAACTAATGCAATTGTAACGGTTGATAAAGATGGTAAAAGAAAAGTTGTAGATACTGAAGACCGTCAATATAATACAAACTTTGTAAACCTTAGAGATAGATATACTAAATTACAAAGGTCTTATTATGAAACCAGTCAGGGTGCACAATCAATGGCATATCATCAAGTTCGTAGAGAACTTTTTAGAGATTATGATGCTATGGACCAAGACCCAATTATATCATCTGCTTTAGATATATATGCGGATGAAAGTACAACTAAGAATGAATATGGTGATGTACTTCAAATCAAATCCACAAACGAAAATGTAAGAGAATTACTTCATAATTTATTCTATGATATAATGAACATAGAATTTAATTTATGGCCTTGGGTTAGAAATTTAGTAAAATATGGAGATGCATTCTTAGCATTAGAAATTGCAGAAAAAAGGGGTGTTATAAATGTAATGCCACATTCTATATATAATGTAGAAAGATTGGAAGGTACTGACCCTAATAATCAAAACTATGTAAAATACAAAGTTGAATTAGACCGTTTTGGTAAAAAAGAATATGAGCAGTATGAAATGGCTCACTTCCGTATGTTATCAGATACTAACTTCCTACCTTATGGTAAATCTATGGTAGAAGGTGCAAGAAGAATTTGGAAGCAATTATCTCTTATGGAAGATGCGATGTTAATCCATCGTATTATGAGAGCACCTGAAAAAAGAATATTTAAAATAGATATAGGTAATATTAATCCTAATGAAGTAGATAACTACATGCAAAAGATTATTAACAAAATGAAGAAAACTCCATTTGTTAATAAAGAAACTGGTGATTATAACTTAAAATACAATATACAAAACCTTACTGAAGATTTCTTCTTACCTGTACGTGGTAGTGATAGTGGTACATCTATCGAAAACCTACAAGGTTTAGAATATGCAGCTATTGAAGATATTGAGTATCTAAGAGGTAAATTATTTGCAGCATTAAGAGTTCCAAAGGCTTACTTATCTTATGATGAGAATGTTAATGGTAAAGCTACATTAGCTGCAGAAGATGTTCGTTTTGCTAGAACTATTGAAAGAATTCAACGAACAGTTGTTAGTGAATTAACTAAAATAGCAATTGTACACTTAGCAGCTCAGGGAATTGAAGATTCGGAAATGACAAACTTTGAATTAACTCTTACTAACGCTTCTACTATCTATGAGCAGGAGAAAGTTAATTTGTGGAGTGAGAAAGTTAGATTAGCATCTGATGCAAAAGCACTCAATATGTTATCATCTGATTGGTCATATCATAATATATTTGGATTATCACAGGATGAAGTTGATATTGAAAGAGCTAAAGTAATCTTAGACCTTAAAGATAGATTCAGACACACTTCAATCGAACAACAAGGACAAGACCCGGCAAATCCACCACAGCAACAAAATGTGGAGGAGGAAATTGGTAAACTTAAAACTGAAATTGAATTAAATAGAGGTGTTGGAAGGCCAAAAGAAGGAAACACTTATGGTAAAGATAAGCATCCGTATGGTAGAGACCCATTGGGAGATGCAGAAAATCATAAGGAAAGAAAGAGAGATGATAGACACTTAAATGCAAATGCAAAAAAATTAGCAAGAGAATATATAAACGGAATTTCATCTAAAAAGAAGGTTTTAAACGAAAAATCTGATATGTTGGATGAAAAAAACCTATTAGATGACACTAAAATTTAATAAAGAAAAATTTGTTTATATTTATATGTGTTAGTTTATAGGGTAGATTAAATATAGGGTAATTAAATGAAAAAAATTAAACATTCCAAGTTTAAGAACACTGGAGTGTTATTTGAGCTTTTAGTAAGACAAATAACATTGGAAGTTCTTAATGGCGATAAGAAAGAAACCGCTAAAAACATTGTAAGAGAGTTCTTTGCTCCAAATACGGAGTTAAACAAAGAATTACGTCTTTATGATATACTATTAAAGGAGAAATATAGCTCTGAAACAAAAGCGGATAGATTAGTAGAGACTGTGTGTGATGCACATGCTAAATTAAACCAATCGGCATTATCAAAAGAGAAATTTAATCTTATAAAAGAAGTTTCGGCTAAGTTTGATATAGAACAATTCTTATCATCGCCTATAACTAATTATAAAGTTTTAGCTTCTATATATAAAGTATTTGAATCTAAAAGAGAATCTAATTATGATATTAAAGATATTTTTAATTCAAAAATTACTTTAATTGAAAATATTACATCTAAGCCCTCTCAAAAACTTCAACCAACGGAAGATAAGAAGTTGATTGAATCCTATAAACAACAAGACAAAGACCTTAGATTACTTACCTATAAAATCTTAGTAGAAACTTTTAATAAAAAATATACAAATTTAGATGATTCTCAGAAGAATTTATTAAAAGAGTATATTAATAATATTACCAATACTACAAAATTCAAAGATTACGTTTCACTTGAACTTCCAAAGATTGTATCTGAATTAAAATCAATCAAAGGAAACGTAAACGATAAAGTTACTACTATTAAATTATCTGAAACTATTTCTGTTTTAGAAAAAATGAAAATGGGTAAAACTGTATCGGATTCTCAAGTTTCATCAATTATGCTTTCGTATGAGTTAATTAAAGAACTTAAATCTAAACTAAAATAATGGAAGCTAGATTAAAAGAGGCTATTAGAAAATACGTTAGAGAGCGTAATATGAAAAAGACATTGGATGAGATGTCTGTAACTGGAAATGTAGCAGGATACGATACACCAGCAGCATTTTCAAAACCAGGTCAAACCAAAAAGAAAAATAATAGATTAGCTAGTGTAACTGGTGGAACTGTTGTTGATAATTTGGAAGAAGGTGAAAAAGATTGGGCGTTAGGTGATGTGCCTGCTAGTAAAGATGAAGCACTACCAATGAAACCAACAGCAGCAAAAGAAGTTGATAAAGCTAAAGTTGCTGATATTAGTGGAATGATTGTTGCAGAAAATAGATGGTTAGAACTTAAAAGAGAAGAATCTTCACCAAAAGCAAAAGTTGGTAGAGGGGTTTCTAATATACAAAAACAACTTTCTGAAATGGAAAAGTTTGTTAATTGGTATTCTAAAATTAAGACAGAAAATGGACTTAAGAAAGAAGATTACTGGAAAAGAACAAACGCATCTCTATATAAAATCAGAGAAAGGTTAATGAGAATAACTGAAAAATTAAGAACTTTATAAAATGCCAGCAGTATCTAAAGCACAACAAAGATTTATGGGAATGGTTCATGCAGCTCAAAAAGGTGATATGGAAAATCCATCTCCTGAAGTACAAAAAGCAGCAGATTCAATGTCCGATAAAGATGCTAAAGATTTTGCATCAACATCACATAAAGGTTTACCAAATAAAAAAGAAAATATGATAACTAGAAATAGACTAAAGGAAATCGTTAAAGAAGTAATGGTAGAGGAGGCAGAATACCAAACATTCTTCAAAAAAGCTTTAGAGAAAGCTGGAAAAGGTATCAATGATATGAGTGATGACGAAAAGAAAGCATTCTTTAATAAAGTTGATAATGCTTGGAATGGTAAGGGTGAGAAAAACGAAGAACTAACTGGTGGTCAGCATAAATTGGATGTTGATAAAGATGGTGATATTGAAGGAGATGATTTAGCAGATTTAAGAGCTGGTAAAAAAGTAGAT
>Ga0209358_10003280_pt1 | contig 11997 bp, 10 predicted proteins | sample LauGreFa1BDMLBSN_2_FD_187574 | JGI IMG/M metagenome (GOLD analysis project Ga0209358, IMG submission 187574) | Freshwater lake microbial communities from Lake Michigan, USA - Fa13.BD.MLB.SN (SPAdes) (version 2) | ecosystem: Environmental > Aquatic > Freshwater > Lake | place: Lake Michigan, USA...
TTGCTCCGGACTAAATTGCTTCTTTTTCATCTTTTTTTTAGTTTAAGTTAAACATTTTTTGTCTACTTTTAAACTGTTCAATTTTTGGGGGATAATACAATTGGAATGAAAAAACTGAGAAAATAGAAGAAGAAATTATAGGTACATTCACACAATATCCTATAAAACTTGCTTGGGCAATTACAGTTCACAAAAGTCAAGGTTTGTCTTTTGATAAAGTTATTGCAGATTTAGGTGGAGCATTTACATCAGGTCAAGTATATGTTGCGCTTAGTCGTTGTACATCTCTTAATGGATTAATATTAAAAAGTAAAATTGACAGAAATGCAATAATAACAGATCCTGATGTTATCGAGTTTGCAAAATCCGAAACTCCAAGTACATTACTTGTTCAAGAATTAAACTCTGGAAAAGCTAATTTTTATTACAAAAAAGTTCGTGAAGAAATTAAATTAAATAATTTTTCAGAAGCTTATGAAAATTTTATAAAAGCTATAAGATATAGAAATGATATTGAAACCGAAGAATTTAAAAAGTTTTTTATAGTTACATTTACTCGATTTTCTTCTTTTAAAAAGAGTTTTTTTAATTTAAAAGTAATGCTAGATAATGCAAATGATGAAAATAATGATTTAAATAATTCAATTATAAATTTAAAAGATGAAATTAATAATCAAAAAAATAAATTAGATGAACAAAATAATGCTATTAAACTTTTATTAGAAAAAATTAGACAATTTGAAATAAATAGCGAAATACAAACAAATGAAATTAAAAAATTGCAAACGGAAAAAGAAAATGATAAAAAATTAAATAATCAACTTCATGAAAAAATTAGAGAAAATGAAAAAACTATTTCTGAATTAGAAGTTAATGCAAAGTTTAATTTAAAAGAAATTGAAAGATTAAAAAACTTGAAATGGTATCAAAAATTATTTGGAAAGAAGTAATTAGTGTTTATTTTTTTGATTTTTTATAACTTAAAAATATTTGTTTGTAAAACTAATTTATAGAAAATATTTATTGAATAATATAATAAATTAATATCGTCTTATGCTAAAAAACAAAATAAAAAAAAAGCCAAATTTTGGAGATGAATATATTGATAGTAACTCTATCATTTATCAAAATATTTATAAGTGTTTTCCTAATCAATTAGTTATAAATCCTGAATTTGATGAAAAATTATTGAATTATATTGTAGAAAAATATTCTGTTGATTTAAATACAGCTATTAAATCAGAGTCATATTGCTCGATCCAAAAAAAGCGAATTTATGAGCATTTTGTAATTGAATTACCTAATAAAGTTTTGTTTTCGTATAATAAACATCCATATAAAATGTTTTCGAAATCCTTATTTTTATTATATTCATGTGAAGCGGGCGAAAAAATAGTGAATGAAATTTTTGATTATTATTATGAAAGCAAAATTAAAAATTATGATGTTTTGCATTTGTTAAATATTGAGCATGATTCTTATATTTTTGAAGAATTTGAAAAACAAAAAATGCCTTATGATTTAAATATGGATTTAAATTATAATGATGATTTATTGGAAAGCGATAAAATAATAACAGAAGCAATTAATAACAATGTTAATGGATTAATTTTATTACATGGATTACCTGGTACTGGTAAAACATCGTATATAAGGGATATTATTCAAAGAACAAAGAGATTAGTTTTGTATGTTAGCCCTGATATGGCTTTTCATATAGGTAATCCTGAATTTTTAAATGCTTTAAAAAAATATAAAGGTGCCATTTTAATTATTGAAGATGCAGAATCAGTTTTACAATCAAGACAAATTAATGATTCTTTAGCAGTATCTACATTATTAAATTTAACTGATGGAATATTATCAGATGTTTTAAGGTTAACAATTATTTGTACATTTAATAGTAAATTAGAATTAATTGATGAAGCCTTATTGCGTAAAGGAAGAATAATTGTTAGATATGAGTTTAAAAAATTATTTGCTGATAAAGTTAAGAAAATAACAGGTGAAGATTTAGGAGATTTAACGCTTGCAGAGGTTTATAATTTAAACAAAAAAGACTACTCTATGATTATCAATAAATCGAAAATTGGATTTAAGCAATAACATTAAACTAAAATCGAATTTTTTTGGTTGATTTTATCGTTGATGTAGTGGGCGATTTCTAGAGTGGTGATGGCGTTTTTGTTGGGTTTGATGTAGTAAAATATATTGCGGTATTTTTAGTTGATATTAAACATTTTAAATTTCGTTAGGCACAATTTAAAATACAATTTGTATAAAAGTAAGAATAGTTTAAATTTTAGCTTAAACACAAACTATTAGTTTGTTTTTTGGTACAAAAATAAACTATTTGTATATTTGGTTTAAAATAAACACTAAAAACAAACTAATAGCTTGCAAAATAACTCTAAAATAAACCAATTGTTTTCTGCTTGGCCAAAAAACGTTGTTTACCTTACTTCTTGGTTGAAGGAAAAGGGATACTCTACTCAATTATTGAATAGGTACAAAAAAAGTAATTGGATTACTTCATTGGGGAATGGTGCTGTTATAAAAAATGGTGACCAACCCAGTGTGGAAGGGGCAATTTTTGCCTTACAAAAGCAGGCAAAAATGGATATACATCCTGGTGGAAAAACAGCTTTGGTTTTATTGGGTAAAGCTCAATATTTGGAGTTTAAACGACAAAGTTTTGTATTGTTTGGCAACAGGACTGAAAAACTACCTAAATGGATGGCAATGCACCAATGGATGGAGGATTTAAATTATTTTAGCTCCACTTTTTTACCGATGAACTTAGGTATGGTTGAAAAGGAAATGGAAGGGTTTTCCATCTTAATCTCTGGCGCTACAAGAGCTATGATGGAATGTTTGTATTTATCAACCAATGATGAAGATTTATTGGAATGTTACGAAATAATGGAAGGCTTAAATAATTTACGCCCCAAACAAGTACAAGATATGTTGGTACAATGTACTAATATTAAGGTGAAACGTCTTTTTTTATATCTTGCAAAAAAGGTTAATCATGCTTGGTACAATAGTTTAGAACTAAACAAAATTGATTTAGGAAGTGGAAAGCGAAAACTTACAGCACATGGAGTTTATATACCCGAATTTAGGATTACTGTGCCCAAAAAATTAGCAGATGGATAGTTATAAACATCAGGTAGCATTATTACTAAAGGTGTTACCAGATAGCTAAGGTGGAGTGTTTTGCTTTGCATGGAGGTACTGCAATTAATCTTTTTGTGCGAAATATGCCAAGATTATCGGTGGATATTGATTTAACTTATATTCCATTGGAGGATAGAGAAACTTCGATGGTACATATTAACAATGCTTTACTTAGGATTAAAGCTCAAATCGAAAAGGTGGATAAACCATAAAAATTATTCCACAAACAGAAAAATTGAAACTTCAAATACAGGATGCAAACGCTTTGATAAAAATTGAGGTTAGTCAGGGTATTCGAGGGATAATTGATGATATTCAAAAAAGAGAGCTTTGCAAAAAGGCAGAGGAAAAGTTTGATGTATTTTGTGTGGTTCCATGCGTTAGTTTACAACAGTTATACGGAGGTAAAATATGTGCTGCATTAGACAGACAGCATCCTAGAGATTTATTTGATGTAAAATATTTATTGGACAACGAAGGTTTTACCGATAAAATAAAAAGAGGATTTTTGTTTGGTTTGTTAAGCAGTAAACGCCCTGTTATTGAAATGTTGTTTCCAAATTGGATTAATCAGGAGCAAGCATATTATAATCAGTTTGTAGGAATGACAAACGAAGCTTTTTCATACGCAGATTTTGAATCAACCAGAGCAAAATTAATTGAAACAATACACTACTATTTAACCGAACAGGATAAACATTTTATTGTGAATTTTGAAAATGCTACACCAGATTGGAGTACTTATAATTTTGCTCAATTTCCTGCTGTAAAATGGAAATTGCAAAATATTGAAAAACTAAAATCCTCCAATCCAAGCAAACATGATAATGGGATTATACTACTAAAACAAAAGCTAAAACTTTAAAACCAAGGACAGGCTTTTTTAATAAACAATAAAAATATAAGGGGAAAATGGATTACAATGTAAATAATTCTACACCAAAATAGCGTTTTTTTGGTTGATTTTATCGTTGATGTAGTGGGCGATTTCTAGAGCGGTGATGGCGTTTTTGTTGGGTTTGATGTAGGAGTTGTTTTGTAAACGCTGAATAAAATGAAGTATTTCGTTGAGGTTATTTTTTTGAATTACAGGTTTTATGGAACAAAATGCTTGCGAATCTATTGTGTTTTCTTTCTCATTTTCCTTTAATTCGTAAATTTTAGAAGTAAATTTTAAGTAATCAACAAATATGCAGGAGTCGTTTTGATAAAATTTAATTTGATGAAGATTTTTAACATCTACTCTGCTGCACATTAAATTGGCTACACATCCATTCTCAAATTCTATACGGGCATTTACGATATCAGCATTTAAATTTTGCATCATAACTCCTGTTGCACTAATTTTTTTCACTCCAGATTTCACGATATTTAAAATACTATCAATATCATATATCATTTGAGATAAAACAATGGAACTATTGGAGGTAGAAGAGTTTATGTCGCTTAATCGAATACATTCGATAAAACTAGGGTAATTTAAATAAGGGGTAATGGATTGTAAAGCTTCGTTGTATTGATTAGGGTTACTTATTTGAATCCCAACTTTTGCTTCTTGTACTAAGTTCATTAAATTTTTCCCTTCCTCTGGACTTGGTGCAAACGGACTATCAATAAAACAAGGGATTTGATTTCGTATTGCGTTTTCGGTAATGAGGTGTGTATTTTTGTTAGGTTGTACTACTAATAGGGCATCTATTTGATTAAAAAATTCAGAAACATCCTCATAGCATTGTATTTTTGCAATTTTACTATAGGCATTATAGCAGGCAGAAATTACACAATTAGGAATATCTTGTACCATCATCCAATAATGATCGATACAGGTATTATTACCAACTATTCCTATTTTTAACATATTTGTGTTTACTTTTTACAAAAATAGATAGCAGTGTTTAACTTTAGTTGAATTAATTTTGTAAAGAATTAACAATGCATTTTTAAAATCGTGCTATGATAGACGGATATATACATAAAGGTAAGCGCTTAAATATGCTTAAAGAGCTTGAAAGTAAAGGGTTTAAGGATAAAGCGGTTTTAAATGCTATGAATGAAGTGCCTAGGCATTTTTATTTACACGAAATGTTCGAAAATTTTGCATACGAGGACCAAGCCTTTAAAATTGGTTGTGGGCAAACGATATCGCACCCCTCTACCGTTGCTTTTCAAACCGAGTTGTTACAAATTCAAAAAGGCGATAAAATTTTAGAGATAGGAACAGGTTGTGGGTATCAAACTTCTGTATTAGTTAAAATGGGGGCAAAAGTTTTTTCTATCGAGCGCCAACGCCCCTTATATGTAGAAACCAAAAAAATTTTGCAAAACCTAGGTATTAGGGCACAATTATTTTATGGAGATGGTTATAAAGGGTTACCCGCATTTGCTCCTTTTGATAAAATTATAGTTACCGCTGGTGCACCATTTATACCTCAAGATTTGGTTAATCAGTTAGATGTAAATGGCCGGATGGTAATTCCTGTAGGCGAAAAAGTGCAAATAATGACTTTAATTACCAAAAATCAAAACGGAGAAGTTAACGAAGAAAAACTAGGAGAATTTAAATTTGTGCCCATGTTACAGGATAAAGAATGGAAATAATTTTTTTAGGTGTAAAATATTGATTTTTATTTGCTTGTAATTTCCCTATTGATTACCTTTGCCCTCCCTAAAAATTAGGAAATGGCGAAATGGTAGTAGCTTTTGCCCCATAAATAAATGTAAAAATCCCTATCAATTTTCTACTACAATATTGATATACAAGTATTTAATTATGTCTGATAAAGATTTAAAAGAAGCACAAAGTGCAAAATTATCCAATGATCCTAACCAAGGTTTAGCTGAATTTGATTGGAGTGGTATTGGTAAAAAAGAGGATGTTTACTCTAAAGATCAAATTACTAAATTAGAAGCTGAGTATGGACAATCTGTTAGCTCAATTAACCAACACGAAATTTTAGAAGGTGAAATTGTAAGCAAAACTAAAAGAGAAGTTGTTGTTAACATCGGTTACAAATCAGAAGGTATCATTTCAACTTCGGAGTTTAGATATAATCCTGAGTTAAAAATTGGCGACAGAGTTGATGTTTATGTTGAAAATGCAGAAGACAGAACTGGTCAGTTAATTTTATCTCACCACAAAGCAAGAGCATTAACTGCTTGGAATAAAGTAAACGACTCGTTAGAGAAAGAAGAAATCATTAAAGGTTATGTTAAATGCAGAACTAAAGGTGGTTTAATTGTAGATGTATTTGGTATTGAGGCTTTCTTACCGGGTTCGCAAATTGATGTTAAGCCAATTAGAGATTACGATGTTTACGTTGGTAAAACAATGGAATTTAAAGTGGTTAAAATTAATCATGAATTTAAAAACGTTGTAGTATCTCATAAAGCTTTAATTGAAGCTGAATTAGAATTACAGAAAAAAGAAATCATCTCTAAATTAGAGAAAGGACAAGTATTAGAAGGTACTGTTAAAAACATTACTTCTTACGGTGTGTTTATCGATTTAGGTGGTGTTGATGGTTTAATCCATATTACAGATTTAAGTTGGGGTAGAATTAACCATCCTGAAGAAGTGGTTGAATTAGATCAAAAATTAAACGTTGTAATTTTAGATTTCGACGATAATAAAAAACGTATTGCATTAGGTTTAAAACAATTACAAAGTCATCCTTGGGATCAGTTAAGTGCTGATTTAAAAGTAGGTGATGAAGTAAGTGGTAAAGTAGTAGTTTTAGCTGATTATGGTGCATTTATCGAAATTGCTCCAGGTGTTGAAGGTTTAATCCACGTTAGTGAAATGAGCTGGTCGCAACACTTAAGATCTGCACAAGATTTCTTAAAAATTGGTGATGAAGTAAAAGCTGAGGTTTTAACTTTAGATCGTGAAGAAAGAAAAATGTCTTTAGGTATCAAACAATTACAAAAAGATCCTTGGGCTAATATCGATGCTAAATATGCAGTAGGTACTAAGCATAATGCAGTAGTTAGAAACTTTACTAACTTTGGTATTTTTGTAGAATTAGAGGAAGGTATTGATGGTTTAATTCACATTTCAGATTTATCTTGGTCTAAAAAAATCAAACATCCATCTGAATTTGCAGAATTAGGTCAGTCTATCGAAGTAATCGTTTTAGAAATTGATTCTGAAAACAGAAAATTAAGCTTAGGTCATAAACAATTAGAAGAAAATCCTTGGGATGTATTCGAAACTGTTTTCACTTTAGATTCTGTTCATCAAGGAACAATAATCGAAAAACAAGATAATGGTGCAGTAGTATCTTTAACTTATGGTGTTGAGGCATTTGCTCCAAAAATCCATTTAGTAAAAGAAGATGGTAGCGAAGCACAATTAGAAGAAGCTGTAAACTTTAAAGTGATTGAATTCAACAAAGAATTGAAAAAAATCATTGTATCGCACACTAGAACTTTTAAAGAAGAAGTAGAAGGCGAAAAGAAAAAAGCTCCTGCTAAAAAAGCAGCTACTAAAGCAGCAGCTCCAGCAGCTACACAAGAGAAATCTACTTTAGGTGATATGGATGTATTATCTGATTTAAAATCTCAAATGGAAAAAGCTGAAAGCAAAAAGAAATAATTGCTTAAAGTATAAAACAAAAAAAGCCGCTGAAAAATCAGCGGCTTTTTTTGTTTGAATAAAATGATTAATAGAGTGAATTGTAATCATTTATTTTACACCGATATAAGATTAAAATAAGCTTTTAATTCTAGAAACTCTTAAAAGTTTTTTAATCTAACTTTCCGCAAGTTATTTTAATGTCGCAAGCTCCTTAAAATACGCTACGGAATTTTCAACCGGCATTAATTATTGTAAATTTTAAAATTCGTTAAACTCATTTTAAAATACAATTGGTATTATTGGAAATACCTTAAAACCAAATAAAAAAGGAAAATAATGAACTGGTTAGTGCTACTACCCAGTTGAAATTACAAACGCAGGATAGTAAGTTAATATTATCTAATAAATTATATATTGATAAAGAATTAGTAAAGCATTAATTTACTTGATAAAACAAACACTACATTTTTTCACCTGCTTTAATTGCTAAGTTGATGAAGTTTTCTTTAGGTGGTAATGGGCAGCTAAAATTTGGATTGTAAGCGCAATATGGATTATGTGCATAGTTAAAATCTATAATATACACATTTTCTCCCTCTTTTTTAATTGCATACAAAAACCTTCCAGCTCCGTACGAACCTTTTCCTGTTGTTAAATCTTTAAAAGGAATAAAAATACGATTTTTATTTTCACCCGGTCCGATAAAAGCCGACAATTTATAGGTGCTACCTAATAAATTAAACTCTACATTACCTATTTTTTCGTATGTTGTTGTATTTTCATTGGCATGTAAAATAATATACGAAGGGAAATCTAACTCCTGCAAAGTACCCTCAACTTTATAAGTTTCATCAACCTCAAAATAGTTTAATTGCTTAAATTTTTCTCTATTTACAATTGGAGATTGAGAATCTGTTTTAAACTGATTATTTTTATACGCTCTAAAATCGTTAACTTCCTGAATATAAATCTGATTATTATTGGCACAAGCAACACAAAAAACAAAAAATAATAACAATAATCGCATACTATAAAAAAGGTATTTTTAAAATTAAGTTGGTGAAATCGTTTAATTTACCGTAAATTTATTCAAAACTTTTGTTAAGCTGTAATTTTAATGTTTTATTAAATTTTTTTTAGCTTATTTTTTTTAGAACTTTACACAAAATTTTGTTTTATGCAACACAACGAGTATGTAAAAGCTTTAGAAGCTTGGAACTTAGAAGACATTGTAGAACATGTTGAAAATACGCATCACGCCTATTTAAAAGCTAACTTTCCATTGATACATCGTTTAATTGATAAATTACGCGTTGCTTATCCAAACCAAAAAGAATATCAAGAAATTCATGAGTTATTTACCGAATTTACAGATGATTTAGCTCGCCATCTTATTAAAGAAGAAGAGATATTATTTCCATATTTTAAACAATTGGGGAAAAGTGCCAGAGACCACAGCAAAGTTGAACCTGCAATTTTCGGTAAGTTGCGCAAACCTATTGAAATCATGGAAAATGAACATGATTCATCTCACGATATAATTGATAAAATTAGAGAAATTACCAACAATTTTATAGCTAAACCAGAGGACGACCCTGTTGTTCACTCGTTATATTTTAAATTTAAAGAATTTGATAACGACATGCACGTTCACCATGAAATTGAAAATGGTTTATTGTTTGCAAAAGCTCAAGAAATTGAAGAAAAATTAGGTTTATAATACACTTATGAGCCACGAATATTGGATGTATCGTTGTTTGGAACTGGCAGGAAAAGGAGCCGGACTTACATCGCCTAATCCGATGGTGGGTTGCGTAATTGTGTATGATGATAAAATTATTGGTGAAGGATACCACTTTAAAGCTGGCTTAGCACACGCAGAAGTTATAGCTATACAACAAGTTAAAAACCAATCTCTACTTCCTTACTCTACTTTGTATGTAACACTAGAACCTTGTGTTCATTTTGGGAAAACGCCTCCTTGTACTAATTTAATTATTGAAAAAAAAATTCCTAAAGTAGTAATTGGTGCTATAGATACGCATAGTAAAGTTGCTGGTAAAGGCGTTGAAAAATTACAACAAAATGGTGTGGAGGTAACGATAAATATTTTACAACAAGAATGTTTGGCATTAAACAAACATTTTTACGAGGTACACAACAACCAAAAACCATATATTTATTTAAAATTTGCTAAAAGTAAATTTAATAAAATGGGGACTTTAAATGGAAAGTCTATTCCTTTAAGCAACATTTTCACCAATCAAATTACACATAATTTACGCACTCAAGTTGATGCTATTTTGGTTGGAAAAAAAACTTTTATAAATGATAATCCACAATTAAATTGCAGATGGATTAAAGGGAAAAATCCAAAAAAAATAGTATTTACTAGTGGAAAAAATTGGGATTGGATTACACCTATAGTTAAGGATTGGATAATTGTTAGCTACTCCCCTGCTCCTACTCATTTAGTACTAAACAATATCGTGATTTCTGAAAAAAATTGGACAAAAGAATTAGCTAAAAATTTACTTTCATTAAACATACAATCGGTTTTAATTGAAGGCGGCAAAGAAATTTTAGAACTATTTTTAAACAATGAATATTACAATGAAATTTGGGAAATTTCTTCACCAAACGAACTTAATTACGGCGTTGATGCACCAAATTTACCCTATGATTTAAAATTATTTAAATCGATAGAATCACACAACGACATCATCAGTATTTTAACCCCTCAACCTTAATTCTTTTATTTTTAATTTAGTTTAAAAATAATATATTTGCAATTTAGTTGCAAATAAACACATGTATAAATCAATTACTATACTTTTACTTTACACTGTATTTTGTAAGGTATATGCCCAAGAAAACAGAATTAATCTTAAAGGTAAAGTAATACAAGAAGACAGTACACAAATAGCTTTTACTAACCTTTATTTACACGAATTACAAGCCATTAGCACAACCAATGAACAGGGCGAATTTGAATTTAAAAATATTATCTCTGGCAGATATCATATACACGTTAGCGCACCCAATTATGAAGCTAAAACTTATTGGATAAGCATAAACAACGAAAATCATTACTTTAATTTTGTATTAAAAAAAACCACAGTTGAATTATCCGAAATTGTTATAGAATCTCATTTTTCCAAATTAGGAAATGAAAATCAAAGTTTAAGTACTATTCATTTAGATAAAAAATATTTAGAAGAAAATAGAGGTAATAATTTAGTACAAACCATTGAAAATATTCCCGGAATTAGCTCTATTTCATTGGGTGTAGGAATTGCAAAACCTATAATTAGAGGTATGAGTTTTAATAGGGTTTTAGTAAACGACAAAGGTATTAAACAAGAAGGACAACAGTGGGGAGCTGATCATGGTTTAGAATTAGACCAATTTGATATTGATAGGATTGAAATTATTAAAGGAGCTTCTGCATTGATGTATGGCTCGGATGCAATGGGTGGTGTAATTAATATTTACCCAAGTATTCCCGATGGCAAAAATTATATTAAAGGCGAAGTACTTGGTTTATATAAAAGCAATAATGATTTGTTTGGAACAAGTAGTTTTGTAGAACTAAATAAAAATGGCTACTTTTTAAAATTACGCTATAGTTTACAAGATTATGGAAATTATAGAGTACCAACAAATGAATTTGTTTATGGAAGTTTTGCTCTACCAATTTACGAAAACCGATTAAAAAACACTGGTGGAAACGAACAAAATTTTAATTTAAGCACTGGTTTTGCAAAAAATTGGGGGTATTCATCATTTCATATTAGCTCTTACAACTTAAAAGCTGGACTTTTTATGGGGGCAGTAGGTTTACCCAGAACGTTTTTATTAGGACATGAAAACGGCCATAGATTTATTGATATGCCTTATCAAGATATTCAACATAACAAAATCATAAACAATACTTTAATAAAAATTGGCAATAACTGGCTTGAAATTGATTTAGGCTATCAAAATAACCAACGAAAAGAAATTATAACTCCCGAAACCTATAATATAAAGGATGAAAATTTTATTGATTATGGAAATTTATCTCTGGGCTTAAACCTCCAAACTTTAACTGCAAGTACAAAATATAATTGGTTAATTAGCAAAAATTGGAGTTTAATTACTGGGGTTAACTCACAATATTCACTGAATAAGCATAATGGTTTTGAATTTTTATTACCCAATTTTAACACATATCAATTGGGTGTTTTTGCCTTTAATGA
>Ga0209358_10003282_pt1 | contig 11994 bp, 20 predicted proteins | sample LauGreFa1BDMLBSN_2_FD_187574 | JGI IMG/M metagenome (GOLD analysis project Ga0209358, IMG submission 187574) | Freshwater lake microbial communities from Lake Michigan, USA - Fa13.BD.MLB.SN (SPAdes) (version 2) | ecosystem: Environmental > Aquatic > Freshwater > Lake | place: Lake Michigan, USA...
GATCTGACTACGAAATGGTCAACATTATCCCTGTTTCTGACCCAAATGCAGCCACAATGTCACAAAAAGTGGTGCAATACCAAGCTGTTTTACAACTTTCACAAACAGCGCCTCAACTTTACAACTTACCATACCTACATCGTCAGATGTTAGACGTATTAGGCATCAAAAATGCTGAAAAATTGGTACCGTTACCTGAAGATGAGAAGCCATTAGATCCAATTACTGAAAATATGAATGCTTTAAAGAGCAAACCTATGAAAGCTTTCATGTATCAGGACCATCAAGCGCATATTCAGATCCATATGGCGTTATTAAACGATCCAAAGGTAAGAGAATTGATTGGTCAAAACCCACAAGCACCATTAATTGCACAAGCATTACAAGCTCATATCACAGAACATATTGGTATGGAGTATAAACGTCAAATGGAGCTTGCTATGGGCGTTAATATCCCATACAACGACCTTGATGACAGTGATGATGCAACTAAATTATCACCAGAACAAGAACTTCAAATTGCTAGATTGGCAGTTCCAGCAGCACAGAACTTACTCAATCAAAATCAAACTGAAGTGGCAGCACGTAATGCTCAACAAGCAGCGCAAGATCCTGTGGTTCAAATGCAACTCAAAGAACTTCAATTGAAAGCACAAGAAGTTGATATCAAGATGAAGAAAATGCAAATTGATGCAGCTGCTAAAGCTGATCAGTTAGAAGTTGAACGCTCAAGAATTGCTGCACAAAAAGAAATTGCAGGAATGCAAGCAACAATCAAAGCACAATCTGACAAAGCATCTATTGCTTCCAAAGAAAAAATAGAAGGCTTTAAGATGGGCTCTGATTTAGGTAAGGCAAAAGCTCAAATGGCTATGCAAGAAAAACAAAAACCACAACCTTCAAACAAGGAAACTAAATGAATGAATACGAAGTTATATTAAGGGAAATAGATATACAGGTTAGAAATTTAGAAGAACATTTAGGAACAGGCATGGCCAAAGACTATGCTGAGTACCAAAATATATGTGGAAAGATATCAGGTCTACTTTCTACACGAAGATACATACAAGACCTTCAAAAAAATATGGAGAACTCAGATGAGTGAACTACTAATCGGATCAAACCCCGATGATGTAAATGCAACAACATCTCTGCCCCAAACTGCAGAGGAAAAAGCAAAGCAACTCCCAGAGGTTTCAGGTTATAGAATTTTATGTGCTATACCAGAAGCTGATGACAAGTTTGATAGCGGACTGGTAAAGTCTGCTGAAACAATGAGAAATGAAGAAGTTTTATCTACAGTATTCTTTGTAGTTAAAATGGGTCCAGATTGTTACAAGGATGAAAAAAGATTTCCTTCAGGTCCTTGGTGCAAAGTTGGAGACTTCATCTTAGCCCGCCCTAATTCAGGTACACGCCTGAAGATTCACAACAGGGAATTCCGAATAATCAATGATGATAGTGTCGAAGGTATCGTAGAAGATCCTCGTGGCATTAGTCGTATTTAAGGAGAATATAAATGGCTGATGATGATTTTAAATTTCCAGATGAAATGGAAAATGAAGTACCAGAAGTAGAGGCTGCAGCTGAACCTCAGGTTGAAATCGAAGTAGTAGATGATCGACCAGTTGAGGATCAAAAAAATGCTCAACCTTTACCAGAAGCAATTGTAAAAGAGATTGAAGAAGACGACTTGGAGAAGTATAACCAAGAAGCTAAACAACGTCTTTTACAAATGAAAAAACTCATTAATGATGAGCGTAGAGCAAAAGAACAAGCATTACGTGAGCAACAAGAAGCAATTCGTGTAGCGCAATCATTAGTAGAAGAAACTAAAAAACTTAAAGGCCGTCTAACAGAAGGCGAAAAAGTATACGTTTCTAATGCTAAAGAAGGTGCAGAACGACAACTAGAGCTAGCTAGAATCGCTTATAAAGAAGCATATGATTCTGGTGATTCTGAAAAGGTTGTTGAAGCACAAGAAAAACTCACAGAAGCTAAGTTTAAACTTCACGAAGTTGAGTCTTATAGACCTCAATATGACGAAAGTGCTTTACAAACAGCTGAAAATGAGGTAAAAATACCAGAACAGTCACAACAACCGCAACGTTTGGATTCAAAAACCCAAGCCTGGTTGGATAAAAACAGCTGGTATGGTGTTGATGACGATATGAGTTTCCTCGCTATGGGTATTCATAGAAGACTAGAACGTGATGGAGTCACAACTGGCTCTGATCAATACTGGTCAGCTATTGATACCGAAATGCGGAAAAGATTCCCAGAGAAATTTGCTGGCGAAAACAATACAGAGACCAAAGACTCTGCTAAAAAACCATCAACGGTAGTAGCGCCTGCTACACGTTCTACATCCCCCAAAAAGATTAGACTGACGCAGACACAATTAGCTTTGGCTAAAAAGTTCAAACTTTCTCCAGAGCAATATGCGCTGGAATTAACTAAATTGGAGTCCCAAAATGGCTGAAAATAGAATTCCCCGTGAAGTAGATACCCGTCAACAGGAAGAACGCCCTAAACAGTGGCAAGCACCTGAATTGTTACCAGAACCCGATAAACAACCTGGTTTTGCGTACAGATGGATTAGAGTTTCAATGCTGAACTCAGCAGACCCACGCAATCTAAGTACTAAACTTCGAGAAGGCTGGGAACCTGTAAGAGCAGAAGAGCAACCTAAATTTAAACTGTTAGTTGATCCCGATAGTCGTTATAAAGACAACATCGAGATTGGCGGATTATTACTTTGTAAGACACCTCTTGAATTAGTCGAACAAAGAACAGAGTACTATGATAAGCAAACGCAATCTCAAACAGACGCTGTAGATAATAATCTTATGCGTCAAAACGATCCTAGAATGCCTCTCTTTAATGAGAGAAAATCTACGAGCAGTTTTGGCAAAGGTTAATTCATTAATTTAAGGAGATTTATATGGCATATCCAACCATTTCAGCTCCATACGGCTTTAAAGCGATTAATCGTTATGACGGTATTCCTTACGCTGGTGCTACTTTACAGTACCCAATCAGCGGTTCATACAATACTGCAATCTATAACGGTGCATCAGTTAAACTCGTAGCGGGCGGTACAATTGAATTATCAGCTGCAACAACTACAGGTACTATCATTGGTGTTGTAACTGGTTTTCAATATACAAACTCATCAGGTCAAACAGTTCAAGCTCAATACTATCCAGGTACTAGCGTTACTAATGCTATTGCTTATGTAGTTGTTGATCCTACAGCTGAGTATAAAGTGACATTAACAGCTTCAGGTGCTCCAACAGTAGTGGTAGGTGCTAACGCAACTATCGTTGGTGCAAACTTAGCTGAAATCCAAAACGGTACAGGTTCTGCAACAACTGGTGATGCACAATCATCATGCGTTATCCCAGGTACTGGTACTGGTTCAGCAACAACATTACCATGGAGAGTCGTTGCAGTTGTGCCTGATACAGCATATGTATCAAGCGGTACAACACTTTATCCAGAAGTAATTGTTAAAGTTAATAACCCACAGTTAACTGCCCTCACAGGCACTAACTACACAGCTTAATTAAGGAGAATAAAACATGGCTATTTCACGTGCACAGCTCCTAAAAGAGCTATTACCAGGTCTTAATGCGCTATTCGGTTTAGAGTACGCAAGATATGGCGAAGAACATAAAGAAATCTACGAAACAGAGACTTCAGAACGTTCTTTTGAAGAAGAAACAAAACTTTCAGGCTTCTCAGCAGCACCAGTTAAAAACGAAGGCACTGCCATCGCTTATGACAATGCTCAAGAAGCATGGACAGCTCGATACAATCATGAAACTATCGCTCTTGGCTTCAGCTTAACTGAAGAAGCTATTGAAGATAACTTATATGATTCTTTATCAGCTCGTTACACAAAAGCTTTAGCAAGAGCTATGGCTTACACAAAACAAGTTAAGGCTGCTGCAGTTATTAATAACGGCTTCAGTGCTTCATACGCTGGTGGTGACGGCAAAGCTTTATTTGCTACTGACCATCCACTTGTTTCAGGCGGTACAAATAGTAACACTCCATCAACAGCAGCTGACTTGAACGAAACTTCATTAGAAAATGCAGTTATTCAAATCGCAGCTTGGACTGATGAGCGTGGTCTATTAATTGCAGCTAAACCTAAAAAACTTATCGTTCCACCAGCATTGCAATTCGTTGCAACTCGCTTGTTAGAAACTGAGTTACGTGTTGGTACAGCTGACAATGATATCAATGCTATTAAGAACAATGGTTCTATTCCAGAAGGTTACACAGTTAACCACTTCTTGACAGACACAAACGGTTGGTACTTAACAACTGATGTTCCTAATGGTATGAAACACTTTGTTCGTACTCCATTAAGCAACTCAATGGACGGTGACTTCGATACAGGTAACGTACGTTATAAATCACGTGAACGTTACTCATTCGGCTGGTCAGATCCGCTCGGTATGTTCGGTTCACCAGGTGCTTAATTAAGCATTTGATGGTAGAAAAGGCTCTATTCGTAGGGCCTTTTTTATTTGCCTGCGTATATGAAAATACTAGCGTTTACGGGCAAAAGTATTGTAAAATAAACATATCCAGGAATAACCTGGTTTATTAGACTGTCCTGGCAGACGCATAAAAGACTAATAAGCCTAACTTTTTATGAAGGAAAAATCATGTCAAGAACCACATTCTCAGGTCCAGTCAAATCAGGTACCAATAGATACTCACCAAGCAAGAACGTTGGAACAACAGTATTAACACAATCTACAGCATTTGCATTTACAGCTGCAGGTACTACAACTAATACATTCTACATTCCATCTGCTAGTAAAATCTTAAGCATTACATTTGATACTACAACAGCATTCACAGGCGGTACAGGTGCTGTTACAGTAGGTAATGTTGCTTCAGGTACACAATACGCTTCATCAACAACAGTAACATCTGGTGGTCGTGCAACTCCAACATTCACAGCTGCACAATTAACATCTATGTTATCAACTCCAGTTGATGTAGCTTCTAGCAACGGTAACGGTGCTTCATCAGCAATTGCAGTAACAGCAGTAGCAGGTGCAGGCGTAACAGCTGGATCATTAGTAGTTACTATTACTTACATCCAATCAGACGACCGTGCAAACTCAGGCGACCAATAATTAATCTAAGGGGAGTTCTCTCCCCTTTGTTTATAACTTAAGGAGATTAATTATGGCAATGCAATATGATGTAAAATCTACGGCTATAGCTGCCGCTCAAACTAATTCTGCTGTATTCGCTGGCCCTGCTCGTATTAAGGGTATGGTTATTGGCGTTCCTACAGCTGGAGGCACTTTAACTCTAAGAGACGGTTCTGGTGGCACTGCAGTATTTTCAGTAGTAATTCCCTCAAACGCAGGTGGAGTATCTAACATCGTTATTCCTGGTGAAGGCATTCGATGCGATAACGGTATTTATGCAACAACTCCAGCTAGTATGACAGTCACAGTATTTTATGGATAGCAATTCTATGATGATGCTGTGGAACTTAATGCTTACTGTGGTTGTAGGTATTATTGGATATATCTTAAAAGATAAATTTGATGAACTACAAAGATTAAGTATATTACTTAATAAAACTCGTGAAGAAGTTGCTCGTGATAATGTTACTCAAGCTGAACTAGATAGAATTGTAACTCACTTAGATGTACGATTCTCTAAATTAGAAGGTAAGATTGACGAGTTAATTAAACATCATCATGCCCAGTAAATCTAAAGCTCAACATAAACTTATGACAGCAGTAGCTCATAATAAATCTTTTGCTAAAAAGGTTGGTATTCCACAATCTGTAGGTAAAGATTTTATGGAAGCTGACAAAGGTAAGAAGTTTAAAAAAGGCGGTGTATCTTTAGCTGTAGGACGTGGTGAAAAACTACCTGTATCTAAAGGTGCTGGTTTAACAGCCAAAGGTCGTGCTAAATATAATGCTGCTACAGGATCTAATTTAAAAGCGCCACAACCACAAGGTGGACCTCGTAAAAGATCATTCTGTGCTCGTATGTCAGGAATGCCTGGACCTATGAAAGATGAAAAGGGCAGACCTACTCGTAAAGCAGCTTCTCTAAAACGCTGGAAATGTAATTAAGGAACTAATATGAAAAAAAGATCAACTAATCCAAGAATGGCTATGATGATGGGACGTGCAATGAAACGACCAGCACTAGCTGTAAACCCAGCAGTAGCTAGACCAGCTATCAATCCAATGGCTGCTATGGCTGCTGCACCAACTATGAAAAAAGGTGGAACAACTATGAAATCATGCGCAACAAAATCAGATGCAAAAATGATCGCTAAAAAAGAAGTTAAAGGTCATGAAAAATCTATGCATAAAATGAAATCGGGCGGCAAATGCTACGCTTCTGGTGGTAAGGCATCTCAATTAGCAAAAGCTAACGGTATTGCTGTTAAAGGTAAATCCAAAGGAAGGATTATTTAATCATGGCTGTTATTGAAAAAATTAAGAAGTTTGTTAAGGATATTACTCCTCCTTCTGGTGAACAAAAAGCTAAGATTGAAGAGAAACAAATGAAGGTTGAAGAAATGAAAGACCCTAATGCTTATCGTAAAAATAAAGCTATGTATGATACAAGTACAGAAGTTAAAAAGTTTGATGAGAATTATAAAAAAGGTGGCAAAGTATCTTCAGCTTCTAAACGTGCTGATGGTTGTGCTATTCGTGGAAAGACGAGAGCATAATGAGAGCTTCTCGTGGTATGGGTGATATTGCTCCATCTAAAATGCCTAAGGGTAAAAAGAAAGCCCGTAGAGATGATACGGACTTTACCCAATATGCCAAAGGTGGCAAGGTTGGTTTGTATGAAAATATTCATAGAAAACGTCAACGTATAGCTGCTGGCTCTGGCGAAAAGATGAGAAAGCCTGGAGCTAAAGGCGCACCTACAGCAAAACAATTTAAACAAGCTGCTAAAACAGCTAAGAAATAAGGAATTATATGATTAAGAAATTTGCGCAAAAAATCCTTAAACAACTTAAAAAATTGCGTATTTTGCAAAAGTAAGTAGATCATGGCGACCACTACAGGTACCAGCTTATTTAATCTAAACATGAATGACCTCATTGAAGAGGCATTTGAACGTTGTGGATTAGAATTAAGAACTGGTTATGATTTTAGAACTGCCAGACGAAGCCTTAATCTATTAACGATTGAGTGGGCTAATCGTGGTATTAACCTTTGGACAATTGAAGAAGGTCAAATACCTATGGTAACAGGCCAGATTACATACGCTCTTCCAGTAGATACTATTGACTTATTAAGCATGGTAACTAGAACAGGTAATGGTGGACCAAATCAACAAGATATTAACATCAATCGTATATCAGAAGATACTTATTCAACTATTCCTAATAAGTTGGCTACTGGTCGTCCTATCCAAGTATGGATCAATAGACAAACTGGGATGTCTAATGTAACCACTGTATATTTAGCTGCGTCTATTAGTGCTACAGATACAACCATAACATTAAGTGATGTATCCTCTATTGCATCAGCTGGATTCATTCAGATTGAGAATGAAATTATTTACTATCCTAATGTAGATACAGCTAACAATCAATTATTGAATTGTGCTCGTGGTCAAAATAATACAACTGCTGTATTTCATATAGCAACCACAAGCCCACGTAATTACATTACAGTGCAAAACTTACCAAGCATTAATGTATGGCCTACACCTAACTCTCCTGGCAATCAATATACATTTGTATACTGGAGAATGCGTAGAGTTCAAGATGCTGGCACTGGTACAACTATAAATGATATTCCATTTAGATTCTTACCATGTATGGTAGCTGGATTAGCTTATTATTTAGCAATTAAGTCACCAGCAGTAGATCCAAATAGAGTAGCATTCCTACAATCAGATTATGAAAAACAATGGGATCTAGCATCTCAAGAGGACAGAGAAAAGGCACCGATTAGATTTGTGCCTAGAAATATGTCTTATATAAGGTAATCATGGCTACCAAGTATTCTAGTGGTAAACACTCAATTGCCGAATGTGACCGATGTGGTCAGAGATATAAGCTTAAAGAATTAAGAAAGCTTATACTTAAAACGAAGCAGATTAGCGTTAAGGTATGCCCAGAATGCTGGGAACCAGATCAACCACAGTTGTTACTTGGTATGTATCCTGTGAATGATCCACAAGCAGTACGTGAACCAAGACCAGATGTATCCTATCAAGTGTCTGGTAATACAGGTTTACAAACTGGGCAAAACAATTCCTACAATATTCAAGATAATGGATATCCACAAGATGGTAGCCGTCAGATTGAATGGGGTTGGAATCCAGTAGGTGGAGCAAGTTCATTTGATACTTTATTAACGCCTAACCACCTTATAAGTAATGTTATAATAGGCGATGTAACGATTGTCACAACTTAATTAGGAGAAACAAAATGGCATACAAAAAAGCAGCCGATGGTATTACCAAAACAGGTAAAACTAAAGGCAAAAATCTAGGTGATTCAGGACCTACAGTTGGTATTCAATCTGGAAAAGGTTCAAAAGGAGCTTCTACAGTAACTTCATTATCTATGAAGAAACTTGGACGCAATTTAGCAAGAGCAATGAATCAAAAAAAAGGTAAATAATCATGACTAAAGAACGCAAAGTTCCAGTGTCACCAGCAGAAGCTTATCCTTTAGGTCACGCTAAAGAGAATAAAGACGCTAGTGCATATACTGGATTTAAATATCCTTCTGGCGGTGGCAATGACATTGGTGTTTACAAACAACCTATGACTAACCCAAATGGTACAGAACATGAAGCTGTAGCTATGGCTGGCAACGGAATAAGCAAAATGAATATGTCTGTTGGTGGCGTAAGCAAAGGTAATTATGCAGAAGTTAACCCATACGGTGTTAAAGAAATGCGTGGTTATGGTGCAGCTACTAAAGGTCGTAAGATTAGCGGCAAACAAGGCTAATAATGAACTACGTTCAACTGTATCAAGCAATACAAGATTATGCAGAAACTACAGAACAACTTTTTGTAGCTAATATACCTACGTTTGTTCAAGAAGCTGAAGAGCGTATTTATAATTCAGTTCAAATTCCTGCATTACGTAAAAACGTAACAGGTACTTTGACAGCAAGTAATAAATACTTATCACTTCCAAACGATTGGTTATCTACATATTCCTTAGCTATTATTAAAGCAGATGGAACGTATGAATATCTTTTAAACAAAGATGTAAACTATATTAGACAAGCTTTCCCAAGCCCTACAGATACAGGTACACCAACACATTATGGTCTATTTGGATCTCAATATACTGCTACTAATGAGCTATCTTTAATATTAGGCCCAACACCTGATGCTAGTTATAATGCTGAATTGCATTATTTCTACTATCCACCTACCATTGTACAAGGTCAAATTAATTTAATTGCCTCTACAACTTTAGGTTCGTTATATGTTCCTGGTGTTTACAAAGAAGTTCCCTTAACAGGCGGATCAGGATCTGGTGCTACAGCTACTATTGTAGTTAACTCATCTGGCTCAGTAAGCTCAATTACATTAAATGATGGTGGTCAGTTCTATGTAGTAGGTGACATATTAAGCGCTGCTACATCAAATTTAGGTGGTGCTGGTTCTGGTTTTACAGCCACTGTAAATGGTATATCTAATACAACTGGTACTTCATGGTTAGGTGATAACTATGATCCAGTATTGTTTTATGGTTCAATGCGTGAAGCTATGATCTTCCAAAAACAAGAACCTGATATTATTAAAAACTACGAAGATAAATATCAAGAAGCTATGCAACAACTTAAACGTCTTGGTGATGGCCTTGAAAGAGGTGATGCTTACCGTGATGGCCAGACTAAGCTTAGGGTTAATTCATGATAGTTCAAACAGCTTGCACAGTATTTAAAGCTAATATGCTTAAAGGTCTTGAGAACTTTAATACAGGTACCTCATATACGTACAAAATAGCCCTCTATAACGCATTAGCAGATTTAAATGATGCTACCACAGCCTACACCACAACAAATGAGGTTATAGGCTCAGGATATACGGCTGGCGGGTCAATTTTAACCCCCACCACAATACTTTCAAACACAGAAGATAATACCGCTTATGTGTCTTTTTCTAATGTAGTTTGGAGTCCTGCAAGTTTTACTTGTAGGGGTGCTTTAGTTTATAATAGCACTACTAATGCAGCAGTCTTTGTGTTAAATTTTGGCTCTGATAAAACAGCAACAAACAGTTTCACAGTGCAATTTCCAACGGCAAATTCAACAAGTGCCATTTTAAGAATAAGTTAAGGAGTAATTATGAATCAAAACGAAAAAGGTGGATTTGGAGATAATGCTACCATCACGCTAAATGCTGGTGCTGTTGCCAATGAAACTGTAGGTATTGAAGGCGTTTATCACGTTGAATGCCGTGACGCAGCAGGTAATTTAAAATGGGAAGAATCATTTCCTAATTTAGTCAATGCTGTAGGTAAAGAACTTATGTTAGATACTTTGTTAAAAGGTTCTGCATACACTGTAGTAGGACCATACTTAGGTCTTATCTCAGGTGCTTCACCAACATTTGCAGCATCAGATACAATGACATCACACGCTGGTTGGACAGAGTTTACTAACTACACAGTAGGTGGTTCAGCAGTGCGTGGTACAGCAGTATTTGCATCAGCAACTTCAACTGGTACAACACCATCTAACGTAACAACTTCAGCAGCTACTGCAATTGTTTATACTATTACAGGTGGCGGTGGTACAGTAGGCGGTTGTTTCCTAGTAACAGGTACAGGTGCATCAAGCACACAATCTAATACTAGTGGTACATTGTATTCAGCAGGTGCATTTACAACAGCTAAAATTACAACAGCTGGCGATACAGTAAGCGTTACATACTCAACAACTGCAACAAGCTAAGGAGCTTAAATGGCTCTTGTAGTCAAAGATCGGGTCCAGGAAACCTCCACGACTAGTGGTACAGGTACACTCACGCTCGCAGGAGCAGTGGCTGGTTTTCAAACCTTCTCATCATCAATAGGTAATGGCAATACTACTTTCTATACGATCTACGATAACGTAGCTCAAACATGGGAAGTAGGTGTTGGTACTGTAGGTGCGGGTACTTTATCTCGTGATACAGTATTATCTAACTCTCTTGGTACTACAGCTAAGATTAGTTTTGCTAGTAATGCTAAATCAGTATTTTGTACATACCCAGCAGAACAATCTGTAAATCTTGATGCATCTAATAATGTATCTCCGTTAGGCGTAATCTCATCTGGTACATGGCAAGGTACAACTGTAGGCGTTGCTTATGGTGGTACAGGCGTTACCAGTTCATCAGGTCCTAACTCAGTTGTTCTACGTGACTCTAATTCTAACATTACAGTTAACCGCCTTAATCAAGGCACACAAACAATTACTGCAGCCGCAGGCACTACAAATCTAACAGCAGCATCTCAATACAACCAAACCTTAGTTGGTACTGGTGGACAAACATTTAGATTACCTGATGCTACTACCTTAACAGATACTACTGCTTTCCAATTTAATAACAACGCTACTGGCACACTAACTATTACAGATTATGCTACGGCTACTGTAGGCACTGTAGCTTCAGGTGGCGCTGCAAGTATTGCGTTACTAGATAATTCTACTACTGGTGGCACATGGGACGTACATGGTTATATTCCTGAAAATGTCACTTGGGGTACTAATTCATTAGCTTTAGGTTCTACTGTTATTACTGGTGGTACATGGAATGGTGGAACAATTGGCACTGCATACGGTGGAACAGGACTAACTACCTTCTCTGCAGCTAACTATGCGCTATATTCAACATCAAGTTCAGCTTTAACAGCAGGTACATTACCCGTAGCAGCAGGTGGTACAAACGTTACTTCATTCACAGCTAATGGAATTGTATATGGTAACGGCACATCTGCATTAGGTGTTAC